>OGZW01002421.1_pt1 | contig 14618 bp, 15 predicted proteins | sample 1577001 | NCBI WGS metagenome assembly OGZW01 (sample SAMEA3541519, study PRJEB24748) | human gut metagenome | biome: human gut; feature: human-associated habitat; material: faeces | place: China | collected 2012 | reverse complement strand
TGTTCATAAGGATGTTCTGGTAGGCCACCAGCGCGCCCAGCGCGATCAGGCCCCAACCCAGCAGCTTGTGGCTGTCCAGCATGAACTGTTCCATGCGCTGGTCGTGCCAGTTGATGTGCACCAGATAATCGTCCTGCGGGGCGGTGCCTGCGCCGATCTGCGCCCGGAGATTGAAGGTGTCAAAGAAGCTGTACATCCACACAATGGGCATGGCTACATACAAAACTTCCAGCAGAGTGCTCGCACCAAAGGCCACGCAGAACATCGTAATGAGCGAAAGGCCGCGCTTCATGTAGCCCTGATACATCTGGCCTGCGCCCGGGCAAAAGGCGAAAAGGAAGGTCAGGATTCCGTTTTTCATCATAATCGATCTCCTTATTTCGTTTGATCTGCAAGTGGCGAATTTTTGTATTTTTCTGCTGCAGGGCCGCCGGCTCCGAACAGCAGGTCATTGAGTGCTTTTGCCAGCGAAGCCTGCTGCTTCGGCTTGTCGTCGTCCATTGGCTTTCCCAGTATTTCCGGCTGGGCGGACGGTCGGTCATCTTCCACCGGCTTGCCCAGCTGCAAGACTTCTTCGGTCTGGCTCTGGCTGGTCTCCGGTGTCCATGTGTGCAGCTCCTGCCGGAAATTCAGCAGCTGGTCTATGGTGCCGGAGCGCCACATGGTAAAGGCCAGCACCGCTGCCACACCGGCCACTGCAGCGCGGCCCCATGTGTTCTGCATCAGCCGCACCCAGATGGCGGTCATCACCGCCTTGTGCGCGGAGTGGAGCGGCGTTTCCAGCGCATCTGCCGTCAGCAAGGCCGTGTAGCGATCCATGCATTTATCGCAGTAGGATAAATGCTCGGCGGTTTCCAGCCGGCCCAGCTCATCCAGCCCGCCTGCCTGCAGGGCCTGTAGGCCTTCGTCGGTCAGGCAGCCGTTTTTGTCAAACAGTTCCATGTACGCACTCCTTTCCATCGCTTTCACGCTGTAGTATCTGCTGTGCCAGCATCTTTTTTGCCCGGTAGATCTGTGCTTCCACCGTCTTGGGCGGGCGGCCGCACAGCTGTGCCGCCTCGGCCATGGTGTGCTGTTCCAGCAGCACCAGACGGCAAGGCGTTCTGTAGGGCTCCCGCAGGTCCAGGATCATGGCGGTGAGCTCTTCCTCGCCCAGAGCATCCAGCACCTGCTGTTCCGGCTGGGTGCCGGGCGGCGCACCTTCCAGCGCCAGCACATCGTCGCCGGGAATGTTCACCCTGCGCACCCATGCGCTGCGCAGATAGTCCTTTGCCTTGTTGGCAGCGATGCGTGCCAGCCACTGTTTTTCAAACCCGGACGGGCAGCGGTCAATGGCCCGCCATGCCGCCAGAAAGGTCTCCTGCGTCAGGTCCTGCGCATCGCCGGCATCCGGCACCAGCTGGTGGCAGACCGTATACACGAGCGACTGGTATTTCTGCACCATCGCGCTGAATTCCAAGGTCGTCAACGGCCTGCCCACCTCCTTTCAGTTTCGTCCCGGTCCGACGAAGTGCAGCCCCTGCGCTGCCCTTCTGCACATTCATACGAAACAGCCGTTCAAAATCCTGCAAAAACTTTTATTTTTATGATACAATAGAAGTAGTATAGCACAAAAGGAGGCATTCGGCCATGGCTGTCAGTACCCGTCAGGCACTTTTGCAGGCACTTTCCGCTGCCGGGGGCAGCTACGTTTCCGGCCAGCAGCTGGCCGAGACCCTCGGCGTGAGCCGCGCTGCCGTGCACAAGGCCGCTGCGGCCCTCACGGCCCAAGGGTACGCGCTGGAAGCTGCGCCCCGCCGGGGCTACCGGCTGGCAGGCGGCGACCCGTTCTGCACCGAAGCCATCGGGGACTACCCTGCACCCATCTATTTATATGACACGCTGGAAAGCTCCAACCGCACGGCAAAGCTGCTGGCGCTGGATGGTGCACCCCATGGCACGCTGGTGCTCACCGCCCACCAGAGCGCCGGACGCGGCAGGCTGGGCCGGAGATTTGAAAGCCCGGCAGGCAAGGGCGTTTACTGCTCGGTGCTGCTGCGCCCGGAAATGCCCGCCGCCAATGCCCAGACCGCTACCATCAGCGCCGCGGTGGCGGTCTGCCGTGCCGTGAAAAAGCTCTGCGGGCTGGAGCTTGCCGTCAAGTGGGTCAACGACCTGTACTATCAGGGCAGAAAGGTCTGCGGCATCCTGACCGAGGCGGGGACCGACCTCGAGAGCGGACAGCTGGAATGGCTGGTGGTGGGCATCGGGCTGAACCTTACCTCCACCGCTGCCGACTGGCCGGAGGAGCTGGCCCGCAAGGCCGGGAGCCTGTACCCCGGCGGGCCTGCCCCGGTGAGCCGGGCCGCACTGGCCGGGGCCATTGCCCGGGAGCTGCTGGCCCTCTGCCCGGCGTTTGACTGTCTGGATGAGTACCGCGCCCGGTGCTTTGTGCCCGGCCACTGGGTGACGGTGTGTGCCGAGACCGAGACCTACGCCGCAAAGGCCCTTGCCATCGACGAGGAAGGGCGGCTGGTCATCCAGCGGGAGAACGGCCGACAGGAAGCTCTGCGCTGCGGCGAGGTGACCACACGGCCTGCACGGACCGAATAAGACGCAAAAAAGCACCCTTTCCTGCCCGGAAAGAGTGCTTTTTATGTTCTGCACTTATGTATCCAGATCCACGGCTTCCAGCACCGTGATGTCCTCTTTTTCAAAGGCGGTGCGGATCATCCCGGCAAGGCCGGGCATTTCGGCCTTGTTCTCGATGCACAGGGTGATAATGCCGTTCAGGCTGGAGGCTTCCACACCCATGGAGCCGCCATCCGGCGGGACCCAGACGTTGAAGTCTTTGGTGTACTGCTCAAGCTCCGGCGTAGCCGGCAGCAGCGGATTGCCCAGATAGCTGAGCCAGAAATCCGCCGGGACACCGCTGATGTACTCACCCATCTGGAACACCCTCTGCTTGATGCGCAGGGGTGCTTTCTGCTGGTCTACCTTGTACACCCAGCTCATTTGCTGGACCATCTGGCGCAGCTTTGCCTCCGGCTGCAGGGTGCGGAGCACCTCGGCATCCATCTCCGGCACGATGTCCGCAAGGCGGGTGTCATCGTTCAGCTTCACGCCGCTCTGGAAGGAGCACACGCAGTTGTAAAGGGCATCCGGCACGCCCGCTTCCCTGCGGGTATCTGCCGAGTAGGAATACTGGATCTCGTCTTTGCCCAGATAGCTGCGCAGCGCAAGGCTCAGCAGACCGGCCAGCGCTGTAAAGGGCTTGACGCCGTTCTCCACTGCCCTGTCCACAAGGCTCTGCTTGGTCAGCCGCACCCGGGTGCGGCGCATCCTGCCCTCCCATGTCTGCACCACATCCCTCTGCATCGTGCTCTCGGTGGCTGTAAGGGGTGGATATTTTTCCATCATGGCCTCGATGTCATAGGCCGGGCTGCACAGGATGGGCGTGTTTGCAAACGCCGTGCCATAGCGCAGGTTGCAGTACTGTTCCAGAATGCGGGTGAGGAAGGGCGACACCCCGTGGCCGTCCATGAGGAAATGATACCAGTCAAAATAGACGGTGTCCCCCTCACAGCTCACGCTGAAAAGATAGCCGTTCGTTTCCTCCGGGATATCGCGCTGTGCACTGCCCTGATACACAAGGCAGGGGTTCGGGTTCGGCTCCAGAAAAAAGCTCCGCTTTTCCTGCACCAGCTGTACCCGATAGTACGGTGCGGCCGAAAGCGCCGCCTCCAGTGCACGCTGCAAAAGAGCGGGTTCCACCGCATCCTGCAGCGCAAACTGGTACCGACACAGGATCTTCTCCCGACGGAAGAAGTACATCGTTCCCTGAAAGATGTACTCCGTCGAGCGCTGCGACTCATTCATGAACTGTTACCCCGCGTTTGCCGCCAGATAATCCACCAGATCCCCTATGGTCACAAAGTTGCGCAGCTCCTTTTCAGGGATGCGCAGGCCGAAGGTCTCCTCGAGGTCTGCCACAATGGTCAGGATCTCCATTGAGGACAGATCCAGATCGTCCATCAGGACGCTGTTCTCATTCACATCTTCGGGAGAGACCTCGGCAACATCCTCCAGGATGGCCAGGATCTGGGAAATGATCTCTGCTCGTTCCATAGAAATTTTCTTCCTTTCCGTGACGGATAATAGGCACAATCTCCTATGCCTTTCCATAATAATACCCTGATTCTCTCCTGTGCGCAAGGGTTCCGGCAACAAAGCTTTGTTTTTTGTCGGAACTCCTGTTTTCAGTCTGCCGGTCTGCCGGCCCATTTATGCATCCGGGCATTCGATCGCATCCGTATCACTGGCGCAGCAGCTTGCCTGCACCGTTGCGCGGCAGCGGCTCGGTGCTGAACTCCACTGCGCTCATACGCTTGTACAGCGGCAGGGTGCGGTTTGCCTCGGTGATAAAGTCCCGCACCTGCTGCTGTTTGTCCTCGTCGCAATAGACCACCACGCCGATCTTCTTGCCCATTTCTTTTACAACACATTCCTTCACGGCTTCGCACTTGCCCACGATGCCTTCCAGCTCTTCGGGGCTGATGTTCTCGCCGCTGTCCAGAATGATGAGGTTCTTCTTGCGGCCGGTCAGGAAATAGTAGCCGTCCTCGTCCTTGCGGGCCAGATCGCCAGTGTGGAACCAGCCGTCCGCGTCAATGACCTCGGCGGTGGCCTCCGGGTCCTTGTAGTAGCCCAGCATGATGCTGTCGCCGCGCATGCACAGCTCGCCGTCCTCGGCGATCTTGTAGTCCAGATAATCGTTGCCCTGACCCACAGCGCCGATGTGCTTTGCGTCCTGTGCGTAGTTGATGATGCCGTCGCCGCAGGTCTCGGTGCTGCCGTAGGTCTGCACCACGAACATGCCGTGTTCCGCCATATCCAGCATCACCTGCGGGTCGAACATGGCAGAGGAGCAGATGGGCACCCACAGCTCCCCCAGACGGTCCTTGCGGCCGCGCATCACATCGTGGTGGAGCGAGTTCATAATGACCGGCACCACCGCCATGGCCTGACTGGGCATCTGCTTTACCTCTTTATAGAAGTTGCGGATGTCGCTGCTGACGTTCAGCGCCCAGCCTGCGTGGGCCCAGGAGAACAGGCAGATGAAAGCACCCAGATGGAACATGGGCAGCACGGTGTACTGGCTCATGACGAGGTCCGGTTCGTGCTTATACGCCATCATGTGCTCACCGATCTGGGTGTGGGCACGCATCACCGAGAAGAAATTCTTCTCGCTCAGCATCACGCCCTTGCTGCGGCCCGTGGTACCGGAGGTGAACATCAGGACCATCAGGGCTTCGTGGTCGATGCAGCGGGTCAGCTGCGCAGGCTCATAGCTGCGGAAGCCATCCATGGGGCGGAGGATATCGCCGTAGGCAGCCTTGAGCTGGTCGTTGAAGCCGTAGTCGTCGCCGTCGGTCAGGATGGCATCCGGCTCCACAAGGCCCAGCTCGTAGCTCAGCTCGTCCCAGCTCTTGCGCTGGTTCAGCAGCACCAGCACCGCACCGGCCGCCACCACGCCAAAGGTGTTCACGGCATACTCGTAGCTGTTCTTGGTGAGCAGGCAGATCTTTTTGCCCTTGATCTCCGGGATGGTGGACTGGAAGTAATTCACCGCCTTGCGGATATCCTGCACATAATCCTTATAGAGGATGGTGGTCACGGCATCGTTTGCGGTGTCGTAGAAGCGGAAGGCCACATTATCCTTGAAGCGGTCTTCCATGTTGATGGTGATAAGGTCGTAGACATTATCCAGCACTCTGATCTTACGCATTGTTCTGTTTCCTCCTGTGTTCAGCGCAGCAGTTTTCCCATGGCGTTGCGGGGCAGCGGCTGTGCGCTGAACTCCGTCACCATGCGCTTGTACAGCGGCAGGCCGCGGTTGACCCCAGTGACGAACTCCTTCACAGTTTCCTGCTTTGCAGGGTCACAGTAGATGAGGGCACAGATCTTTTTGTCCTTTTCCTTCACGATGCACTCCTGAATGTCCGCACAGGGCACCAGCAGCTTTTCCAGCTCCTCGGGGTTCACGTTCTCGCCGCTGTCCAGAATGATCACGTTCTTCTTGCGGCCGGTCAGGTACATGTAGCCGTCCTCTTCCACCCGGGCAATGTCGCCGGTATGGAACCAGCCGTCTGCATCGATGACTTCTGCAGTGCCTTCCGGGTCCTTGTAGTAGCCCAGCATGATGGGGTCGCCCCGCATGCACAGCTCGCCGTCGTCCAGCTTGTATTCACAGCTGAGGTCCACATGGCCCACGCTGGTCAGGTACTTTGCCTCCTGCGAGGAGTTCCATGCGCCGTCGCCGCAGGTCTCGGTCAGGCCGTACATCTGGGCCACAAAGAAGCCCTTATCCATCATATCGCTCAGCATCTTGGGGTCGAACATGGCAGCGCCGCAGGTCAGCACGCACAGGCCGTTCAGACGGTCGCGGCGGCCCTTCATCACATCGCTGTAGATGCTCTTCAGCAGCACCGGCACCACCGCCATCACCTCGCTGTGCATGGCACCCAGATCACGGTAGAAATACTTCAGGTTGTTGCACAGGTTGATGGAGTGGCCGGTGATGCTCCACGAAACAAGGCTGGTCATGGCGGAGATGTGGAACATGGGCAGGGCGGACAGGGACGAGAACTCGTCGGTGTTCCAGCCCGTGTACTTCTTCACATCGTCAAAGGGGTCCAGAAAAGCCGGCATGGCGCTGAACAGGTTCTTCTGGCTCAGCATAACGCCCTTGCTGCGGCCGGTGGTGCCGGAGGTGAACATGATAAAGGCCAGAGCAGAGAGGTCCTCCACCTCGGTCACGTCCTCGGCAGGCTCATAGGCCGCAAAGACATCCATGGGCTTCAGGATGCTGCCGTAGGTCTCAGCGAGGGCAGGCTCCCGCTCCGCGAACTCGCCATCCTGCAGGATGCACACCGGCTCGGTGAGGCCCAGCTCATAGGAGATGGCATCCCAGTCCTTGCCAAGGTTCAGCGGCACAGCCACGGCTCCGGCAATGACCGTGCCGTACATGCAGATGACATACTGGTAGCTGTTGCGGGCCAGGATCGCCACACGCTTGCCGCGCACGTCGCCATACTCTGCACGCAGGAACGCCACGAACCGGCGCAGATCCTGGGCATACTGTGCGTAGTGCACCTCGGCCACGCCCTGCTTTTCTTCATCATACCAGCGCAGAGCCACACGGTCTGCAATGTTGGTTTCCATATTGCAAAGTGACTGATACAGCGATGTAATCATTTTTTTCCTCCATTTTTATCATCCGATCCGGCGCTCCTGTGTAAGCCAACACAGATCCTTCCAGTCATTTCCAACTGTGCCCAGTATACAATAAGGCCTGTGTCAATGCAAGAGTTTTGCAACATTTAATTCCAAATATTGACAATAAATTCTTGCACATCATGTCGTTTCCAGATGTAAATTCTGCCTTTCGTTGCGAAGCCGCCCTGCCTGTGCTATGCTTTTATTACAGGCTGCAATGTGTCCCCGCCCGCCGAACCGCAATTCAAAATTGACAGTCTGTGCAAAAAGCATTATACTGGGTTCATATCCATACAAAATTTTATCTTTTTCATTCAAAATCTACGCATTGTGCGGCATCCGGCTCTGAGGGAATGTCCCGCGCAAGGAAGGAACCTCCATGGAAGGAACCAAGCCCCGCACCGCCAGCTCCATCGGCATGTTCGACATGCTCAAGGGTGCCGGTATGCTGACCATCGTTTTTGCGCATACCGCCGAGCTTTATCCCATGCAGGCGGTCAGCGGCCTGTCCCTGACCGCGTTTTTCCCGTTCATCTACCGCGAAGCGCTGATGGCCGCCTTTTTTATTGCCAGCGGCTACGGCTTCCGCAAGCGCTCTATCCACAAGTGCATCCACCAGCAGCTCAAAAGCCTGCTCAAACCCTATGCTTACACGGCGCTGTTCACCTGCGTGCTGCACTTTATCATTCATTATAAGACGTTCCAGTACCTGCCCGGCACCATCGGCGAGTCTATCAAGGTCACCGGCGGCTTTCTGCTGGGCCTGCCCCACACGGCCGAGTATTTCGGGCAGGAGTTCTTCTCCTGCGGGCCGATGTGGTATCTGCTGGCGCTGATGGTAGGCTGGGTGCTGCTGGATGTGATCCTGAACATCTTCCCGGAGCGCTATGTTCCATGGGCTGTGGCAGGCTGCGTCCTGCTGGGCTGGGGCGCGAGCCTTGTGTGGGAGCTGCCCTTCTGCCTGATCCAGGGTGCCGTGGTGGTGCCCTACCTCTATATCGGCTTCCTTGCCAAAAAGAAGCATCTGCTGGACGAGCCCCTGCCGCCCAAAGTCTTTGCCGGGCTGCTGGCCGCCACAGCACTCATTGCCGTAGGCGCTCTTGCTACCCGCACCACCGACTGCATCTCGCTGGCCGAGTGGTCACTGGGGCCGCTGAGCATCTTTCTGGACGGTGCTGCAGGCCTGCTTTTCATCCGGCTGTTCATGCGGCTCAGCCATGGCCATGGCCCCATCGTGCACTTTCTGGAAGCGGTGGGCCGCCGTTCGCTGAACATTTTCTGCGTACATACCGTGGAGATCATCGCTATTCCGTGGTATCTGATGGTAGCAAAGTTCTCTGCGCAGCCGGTGCTGGGCATGTGGCTGCAATATGCCATCGCTCTGGGCTCTATCTGGCTGGTGTGTGAGCTGCTGCGTGTACGCCGCGCACTCATCATCCGATTTTTCCCGGCACAGCGCAGAACGCCCGCCGTGCACTATACCTCCCGGCACTGACATGTTTTTCCGGCTGCTGCGGTGCAGCCCATCATAAAAGTAAGAGGAGAATCCGGTTATGAACAACGATGTCCCCGAGACCCTTGCTGCGGCCCGCAGCCGCGCTGCTGACTTGGAACAGCAGCTCAAGCTCTCTGACGAAGGTGTATCCCGGCTGGCACAGCGGTGTCTGGAGCTGGAACAACAGGTGCTGAACTATCAGGCCGCACTGGCAAGGCACGGCAGCGACAACGAGCCTGCCGCCCTCACCCTGCCGCAGCTGTTCTACGATTCCGGCTCCGGCTATTCCCCGCGGGAATGCCTGACCGTTGCCGAGGATGCCTACGACGAACTGACCCACGAGGTCTCTGCGGTGTTTACCCTGCCCACGGATGCCCGTGCGCTGCGGCTGGACCCCGGTGAGCTGGCCTGCTGCGTGACTGACCTGAGCATCTCGGACGAGCGGCTGGAATGCCGCGCCATGAACGGCATCCAGCTGCAGGAAGACTGCCTGCTGTTTTTGGATGTGGACCCCAACCTGACCGTGCGCAGCACCGTGCCCTTTGCGGCCGGGATGAAGTTTGCCGTGACCTATCATTACTATCCGCTGGGCCGCTTCCAGCACGAGCAGCCCGGCAAGGCCCTGCTCAGCGCGTTGAATACCATCAAGCTGCATGCTGAGGCCGAAAAGAACGATGTTCTGGAACAGCTGCAGGCCGCCCTTGCCGAGAACACCCGGCTGAACAATCAGCTGGCGGAACTGCAGAGCAGCCGTGCTGCTTATGAAGATTCGCTGGAAAACCTGTACGAGAGCAGCAGCTGGCGGCTTACCGCACCGCTGCGTGCTTTGCGCCGCCTGCTGCGCGGCTGAATTGGATCGCTAAAGGAGTTGTCAACATGTACAGCAGTTACAGCACCCTGCAGCGTAAGCAGCTGACGAAGCAGGTTTATACCGATACCCAGAGCACCTATCTGCTGGTGTATGCACCGGGCCGTCATCAGGCGCTGGAGCACGCACTGGAAAACCAGCTGCACCGCAAGTTCCGGCTGGTGACGGAGCTGGCCCCCGCCCTGACCGACTCGGTGGAGGGCGTGCTGCTGGTCAGCGAAGATCTGGAGTGCACCTCCACCGCCCTGACCTATTTTGCCGCCGCCCTGCGCACCGGTGCCGATTTTGTGGTGTGTGATGCCGCCTTTGGCTTCGATGGCTCCACCGCCCTTTATCTGAGCACCCAGCACATCCCGTGCAGCCGCTGCGCCATGGTATCGCGGAAGCTTCTGGACCGGGTGCGTGCCGCTGCGCGCGGAAGGGACAGCGTGACCGAGCTGCTGCGCCTTGCCACCGCCATGGCGGAAAACTGCCGCCGCATCCCGCAGTCTTTGCTGCACTTCCGGCGGGAGCTATGTGCCGACGATGTGTTCTCTGCCTCCGGAAAGCGTGCTCTGATCCTGAGCCACGAGCTGACCATGACCGGTGCGCCCATCGTGCTGACAAGTGCCGTGCCGGTGCTGCGCAGCATGGGCTTTGAAGTGGTGGTGCTTGGCCCTGCGGACGACGGCTCGCTGCCGCTGTTTCTGGATGCCGGTGCCGCCGTTGTCACCCGCAGCGACTGCGTGATGAACTCGTCGCTGTGGGGCCTTGCCACCAGTGCCGATTTTGTGCTGGCCAACACCGTGGTAGAGGCTGCCGCCGTGAGCACCCTGAACGGCTCCTTCGTGCCGGTGCTGTGGTGGCTGCACGATGCCTTTGCAGGCTACCCGTTCATTGCGCACAAGATTCCCAAAACACTGGGCTCCAATGTGCATGTGTGCGCCGTAGGCTCCCACGCCACTGCCGCCATGCACTCGGTGCGGCCGGACTTCAGCATTGAACAGCTGATCTACGGTCTGCCGGACTATGCGCAGGAAAGCTTCCCGCCCTACGATATCAGCTATGCCGGCGGCAGGCCGCTGTTCGTGACCGTAGGTTCCTTTGAGCCGCGCAAGGGTCAGGATATTTTCTGCAACGCCATCCGCCTGCTAAAGCCCGAGGTGCGCCAGAAGGCTGCTTTCCTGTTCGTGGGCAAGGCGGCGGACAAGAGCCTGAAGAACGCCGTGGATGCACTGGTGGAGGATTACCCGGACACCGTTTTCTACCGCAAGCGTCTGGAACGGCCCGAGATCAAATCCCTGATGGATCAGTGCACCTGCGTGGTATGCGCTTCCCGCGATGATCCCATGCCAACCTTCGTCACCGAGGGCCTGATCTTCGGCAAGCCCTCCATCGTGTCGGAGCACACCGGCACCGCCGGGCTGATCACCGAGGGCGTGGACGGCTTTGTGTACAAAGACGACGACCCGGATCAGCTGGCAAAGGTGCTGGAGCATGCTATCCTGCATCCGGAACAGCTGGCCGCCATGAAAGCTGACTGCCGGAAAATGTACGAGAAATATTATTCCAACGAAGCCTATGTTGCCACCCTGACACGGCTGGTGAACGAATCAACAGACTAAAAACAAGATAAAGGCAAGGGTCGATGCGTGCATCTGCCCTTGCCTTTTTATCATTCCATCAAAATTGCACAAGAAAATTCCAGTTCCGTTCACAAAGACACAGGCCGCGTGTGTTATACTTTTATCAAATCATTCCGCCTGAAAGGAGCCTGTTCTCTCTATGAGCCAACCCGCCTCTGCCGCACCTTCCCGCAAAAAGACAGTGATCTCGCTGCTGGTGCTCGCCGCACTTACCGGCATCATCGTGCTGCTGTTCAAGGACAACTGGGCCGAGATCACCGCAGCGCTTTCGCAGCTGTCCGCATGGCAGGTGCTGGTGGTGCTGGCCATCGGCCTCAGCTACCCGCTGCTGGAGGGGTGCGTGGCGTGGGTCATCGTGCGCAGCCGCATCCCGGGCTTCAGGCTCTGGCAGGGCATCGATACCGCGTGGTGCGGCACCTTTGGCAATGTGGTCACGCTGGGCGCAGGTGCAGTGCCGGTGCAGACATGGTATCTGCACCGCTGCGGCCTGCCGGTTGGCCCGGGCGTGGGCCTGATGACCCTGCAGTACGTGTTCCACAAAACCACCGTGCTGCTGTATGCCACGGTGATGCTGCTGTTTCAGCACAGATGGCTTGCCGCCAACACCACCGGTGTGATGAATTATCTGCCCATGGCATACGCTGTAGTGGCGGCCATCATTGTGGTGCTGGTGCTGGTGTGCGTATCGCCGCTGGTGCAGAACCTTGCCCGCTGGCTGATGCGTCTGCTGCCCAAAACGGAAAAATGGCAGCAGCGCCGCGCCGACTGGCAGCAGCAGCTGGATGTTCTGGGCGAGGAGAGCCGCCGTCTGCTGGCAGATAAGCCCCGCTGCGCTGAAATTCTGGCATTGCAGGCGGTCAAGCTGTTCGGGCTGTTCTGCCTGCCCTACCTGTGCATCCGGTTCATGGGGCTTTCCCCTCTGAGTTTTTTGCAGGTGCAGCTGCTCACCAGCTTGATGCTGTTTTTGTCCAACGCCCTGCCCAATGTGGCCGGCATGGGCTCCATCGAGACGGCATTCCTGCTGGTGTTCGGCAGCTTTCTGGAGCGCGGCGAGGCGATGAGCGTGATGATGCTTTACCGCATCGCCAGCTATTATGTGGTGTTCGCCGCCAGCACTGTGGGCTTCTTCATCGCTCAGCGGCATCTGACCGATCTGGAGCCGCCAAAGGAGGCATGACTTTTATGAAGGAAAAAGGCATTCTGTCCCGGTTCGGCATTGTCATTTTAGTGCTGCTTGCACTGGTGCTGATCTTTCCTTCCGCAAAGATCGATCTTGCATCCAGCATCGAGGCCAGCACACAGGCCAGTGTCCGGGTGGAGCACATTCAGAACTTTGCCCGCTCCGCAGAGATGGATGTTCAGCTGCTTTCTGCCGACGACCCTGCCTATCAGCAGATCGCAAACGTGCTTTCCGGCCTTACCTGTGTCAAGCGGTTCAACCAGCAGTATTCCTCCTACAGCCACGAATACCCAGTGGATTCCGTCACTGTGAGCTACTACGATGATGCCGAGAACAATAACCTCCTGTTCACCGTCTACTCCGATGGCACCGCCATCGTGAACAGCCAGTTCGTAAAGATCAAAACGCCCAAGGGCGGCGCGGAGGAAGTGTATCAAAAGCTGGCGGAGATCGTGAAGTAAAACTCCTTCCGTCTGCTCGCTGCACTCGCATCCACCTCCCTCAGTGAGGGAGGCTTTGGCAAAACTGTAAAGTTTTCCGCACTGCCAAGGGCTCCCTCTTTGAGGGAGCTGGCATGGTGTCAGCCATGACTGAAGGAGTTAAAAACAAAAATCGGGGCATGCAGGTGGTCAAGCTGCATGTCCCGTTTTTGTTTTTCTTTTGCACTTGGTGCGGTACCAATCACACCGAATGCCGCGCATCGAGCCGTGGGAGCAAACTAAAACCACAGCTCACTTGAAAAAAGAGAATGGAATGGAGGAATTGGCGTTTGCGCAGCAATGAAAGCCCCAGTGGGGCTTTTAAGCCACAAAGCGGTCTTGCGTAAGCAAGATGGAGTGGCCTCGCCACGACAAACTTGGGGATCACCTGACACAGCTCCGCAGCTCTGCCATGGCGGATCCGGTTTTCGCAGAAGCCCTTGCAGAGGCTTCCGCTTTTCTGGTGCAACGTGGTTAGATTTGTCTAACCTCGTTGCGAGAACAGAATACCACAGCCGGTTAGTCTTGTCAACCCTTATTTTTCGATTTTTTTCGCAAAATAGGTGCACCGCCGGGATTTCGGCGCTTTTTCTACATTCTGCCCAAAGAAAGCCCATTGCTTTGGAAGAAAACCCACTTGTTATCTATTGCTTTTTAAAGTGGTTCTTGCTATTATAGTAACGCAAGATTTTGTGGGCAGGTTTTCATTTTTGTCTACACCTTGTAGTCGGGGCTGCCGCAGTCGGCAGTTCAAGACCGTTTTGCCCCCAGAAAGCCGCCATACAGAGCGGTTTTTCAAAGGCTCATTAGTTAGAAAACGCTAACTGCGTAATGGAGCAAGGAGGTTCCAATGATCAATTTTGAACAGTGGGAAGGCTTTGAGGGCCGCATCTGGAAAGAAGAAGTCAATGTGCGCGACTTCATCCAGAAGAACTACACCCCGTATGACGGCGACGAAAGCTTTCTGGCCGGCCCCACCGAGGCGACCGACAAGCTGTGGGGTGCCCTGCAGAAGCTGCAGAAGGCCGAGCGCGCTAAGGGCGGCGTGCTGGATATGGAGACCGAAGTGGTCAGCAGCCTGACCGCTTACGGCCCCGGCTATATCGATGAAAGCCTGAAGGCTCGCTCGCCATGCAGCCCCGCGCCATGCTGTTCGACGAACCCACCTCCGCCCTCGACCCGGAAATGATCAACGAAGTGTTGAGCTGCATGAAGGATCTGGCCAAGGACGGCATGACCATGGTGTGCGTCACGCACGAAATGGGCTTTGCCCGCGACGTTTCGGACATTATTCATTTTATGGACGAAGGTTATTTAATTGAAAGCGCGCCGCCGCAGGAATTTTTTGCGAACCCCAAAACGGAACGTGCGCGTAAATTTTTATCCACCATTTTATCGTGAGGCAGCTTATGAAAATTTTAATTATCAACCCCGATTACGGCATGACGCAGGAAGAAATGGCTTTGCGCTGCCGAATTCTGGAAGAATACACGGCGCCCGACACGCAGCTTGCCATGGTGTGCCCGCAAAACTCCGGTGTGGAGCTTAACTCTGCCCTTGATGTTGTACTTGCTGCGCCCGAAATTGTGCAGCTTGCGGCAGACGGACAGAACGCCGGTTTTGACGCCGTTGTTTTGTATTGCTTCAGCGACCCTGTTATCGACGCCTGCCGCGAAGCATCTCCATTAGACTGTATGGGATGTGGTGAGTGTAT
>OGZW01002417.1_pt1 | contig 14626 bp, 15 predicted proteins | sample 1577001 | NCBI WGS metagenome assembly OGZW01 (sample SAMEA3541519, study PRJEB24748) | human gut metagenome | biome: human gut; feature: human-associated habitat; material: faeces | place: China | collected 2012 | reverse complement strand
ACGATAAAGAGAAAACTACTTTATCACAGGAGGAAAAAATGGCAACGATCAGCGAATTAATTCGTTCAGAAGCAGATGGAACGATCAGTTTTGGGGATTACACATTAGGTGCAAAGGCGAAACTTGATAATTTCGAACATCCGACTTGGAAAGCAGTTGGGAATTCCGACGCCATACAATGCATTGGCACTGGATATCATCAAGGCACTTGAAGAAAAAAATGACGGCAGGTTTGATTATCAATAACCCGGGGAGGAAATAGAGAAATGAAAAAGAGAGTAATCACAGGGATGATGACAGCATCGGTAATAGTCAGCCTGGCAGGCTGTGGTGCAGGTCAGAAGGAGACCGTGGAAAGTACGGCACCGGCAACAATGACAGAAACAGTTGCGGCCTCTCAGGCGGAGACAGCTGAAGTGACCGAGACAGAGACGACGGTGCATTCAAAAGTCTCCTTTTTATTTTTGGATGCAACAAAAACCGCCCCAACTTCCTGTTACGGAAACTGGGGCGGGTTTATTTTACTTATGAAGTTTTATGTGTGCTCTCTCAAGCGCTCACGCAATTACTTGCGGGGAGACTTAATCGCAACCTGAGCGGGTGCCAAAATTGCAGGGCGTTCGCACGTACTTACATCTGGTACAATGCCACCATCAGCGGCATCGTGACGATACACAGCAGGGTCGTTACCACATTGATCGCGCTGGCGTAGTCTGCATCTTTGCCGTACACCTGCGCCATCTGGGTCAGTGTGGACGCGGACGGCGTGCAGATGGCAAGCAGTGTAACCAGCAGTATTGTTCTGCCCTCCGGCACTAGTGCTGCAAGGCCGCTGTATTTCAACAGTACGATTCCTATCAGCGGGATGCCCACCAGACGCAGCAGCGTGATCCACCATAGTCTGTGATAGCTTAGCAGTTTTTTCAGGTCCATTTCTGCGATCAGCATACCGAGTATCAGCATTCCCATTGGACCAACCATACTGCTGATTGAATCCACCGCATCCTGCACAGGTGCAGGCAACTGGATCCGCAGCAGGAACAGCAGCACCCCAGCAAAAATGGCGATCATGTTGATATTGGTCAGAATCTTTTTCAGGTCGATTCCTTTTTCTCCGCAGAGCTTCATTTTAGCATGGCTCCACAGCAGAAAAAGCTGCACCGAAAGAAATGCGCTGGTGTAAATGACCCATTCCTTGCCCAGAATGGCCGTCACAATGGGAATAATAAGGTTTCCTGCATTGGAATAGATCAGCGAGGTTTCCTCTACACCATCCAGTTTCAGCGCCTTGCCCAGAAAGCCGACCACCACGATCAGCACCAGATGCAGCAGCACTGCCGTAGCCAGTGCCAGCAGCAGACCGTTCAGAATCTCGGGCTGATACTTCACCTGAAACGACGAGATGATCACACATGGCATGACCAGATACAGTGAGATCATGGAGAGCACCTTGCTGTCCTGACTGCGGACGATGCCGCAGCGCACCAGCACAATGCCCAGAGCCATGACCAAAAACAGCGAAAGGATCTTTTTTGCCAGAATCAAGCTTATCATATCGATATTCCTTTGCGGCAGCTGTTGTACGTGCTGCACTCTCACACAAAAAAATCAAGTGCAGTATTTTTCTTGTTGTTTTGAAAAATACTGCACCGATCTTTTTTATTTGATTAGTCCTCGGCGGGAAGTTCCAGATCCTGTCCGTTGGAAGCGATCACCTTTTTGTAATACTCGAAGGAATCTTTCTTCCGACGCTGCAGGGTTCCGTTGCCCTGATTATCCTTATCCACATAGATAAAGCCATACCGTTTTTCCATCTCGCCAGTGCCGGCACTCACGATATCGATGGGTCCCCACCAAGTGTAGCCGAAGATATCACAGCCGTCAGCCACAGCCTGCTGCAAAGCTTCGATGTGCTTTTTGAGGTACTCCATGCGGGCAGTATCGCGGATGCGGCCATCCGGGTCAATGGTGTCTGCCGTTCCAAGGCCGTTTTCAGCAATGAACATGGGCTTCTGGTAGCGGTCATACAGTTCGTTGCAGACGAATCGAAGACCCACCGGGTCGATAGGCCAGCCCCACTTGGATTTTTCCAGATAGGGATTGTCCGCACCTACGTGACCGCCCGTATTGGAGCGGATCTTCATGCCGGCAATGTGGGTAGAGGTCATGTAGTAACTGAAAGCCAGATAGTCGTTGGTGTTCTGTGCAATCAGCTCAGAATCGCCCGGCTCCATCTGCACCTGTACGCCCAGCTCTTCCCACTTGCGATCGATGTAAGAGGGGTAACGGCCGCGCAGCATCACATCCGAAAAGAACAGCGAACGCTGACGAAGCTGATAGGTTTCCATCACATCCTCCGGGCGGCAGGTGTTGGGATATGCCGTGCTCAAAGACAGCATGCAGCCGATCTTTGCACCCGGTATCATCTCATGGCAGGATTTGACAGCCAGTGCATTGGCCACAAACATATTGTGTGCAGCCTGATACTGCCGCTGCGGTGCATTGTCATCATCTGCCACCACCATGCCGGCTGCCAGATAAGGCAGCTTGAGGGTGTTGTTGATTTCATTGAAAGTCATCCAGTACTTGACCTGATCCTTGTAGCGCTCAAACAGCACCTTGCAGTAGCGCTCAAAAAAGCCGACCAGCTTGCGGTTGTCCCAGCCGCCGTACTTTTTGACCAGCGCCAGCGGAGTCTCAAAGTGAGAGATCGTGATCACCGGTTCAATGCCCCAGCGGTGCAATTCCCGGAACATATCCTCGTAGTAGGTCAGACCCTTCTCGTTTGGCTCGGCATCGTCGCCGTTCGGGAAAATGCGACTCCATGCAATGGAGGTGCGCAGGCATTTCATGCCCATCTCGCCAAACATGGCAATATCTTCTTTGTAGTGATGATAGAAATCGATTGCTTCATGAGAGGGATAGACGTGACCCTCATGCAGTTCCAGCGCCGGGTCCAGCTTGATGAAACGATCTTTGCCGGTCTCCAGCAGGTCGCAGATCTCTAAGCCCTTTCCATCTTCCAGATAAGCGCCCTCGCACTGGTTTGCCGCCAGTGCGCCGCCCCATAAGAAGTTTTTTGCAAAGGTTTTCACAGCAGTTCTCCTTTTATCAGTTCTGAGCGGCCTGCTCTACTTCTGCCTGCTTATTGGCAACGATCATGAAGGGGATATACACCAGCGTTGCCAGTGCCAGACCAATAATCTGCACCACAACACCCTGCCAGCCGTGGCCAATCAGTGCACTCAGCAGCACGGGCGTACCAAAGGCAACGTCAACGGTGTTGCAGGGCATAAAGCCAATCGTGCTTGCAAACAGTGCAGTACCGGAGCACAGCATAACAGAGAGGATGGAGGGAATCAGCATGGTGGTGTTCAAAACCAGAGGCAGGCCAAAGACCATGGGCTCGCTGATGCCGAACAGTGCGGGGCCAATGGCAACTTTGGCAACAGCGCGATAATCTTCACGCTTAGACACCAGGAAGATGGCCAGACAGACGGGCAGAGAAACCGGCAGAGCCACAAATGCGACCCAGAAGCCGTAGGTGATGGGAGAGGACGGAGTCTGACCAGCAGCAACAGCGGCAACGTTTGCAGCCAGAGCAGCAGCCAAGAACGGGTCACGCACAGGCTTGATGATCAGGTCACCATGGATACCCAGGAACCAGAATGCACGGCAGACCAGAATGATGATGAACAGACCGGCAGGACTCTGGAATGCATTCTCCAGAGGATGCTGGATGGTGGTGTAGATCCAGTCGGTCAGGTACTGGCCGCTGATCTGACGGAATGCGTAACCGCCAACGGAAACACCCAACAGGGTGAGCACGATGGGGATCAGAGCGTTGAAAGAAGTAGTGATAGCAGCGGGAACAGATGCCGGCATCTTGATCTTGAGCTTATCGAAGGTCATCAGGAAGGCGAACAGCTGGCTTGCCAGAATGGCGATCAGCATACCCACGAACAGACCCTGAGAACCCAATGCTGCACCGGGCAGGCCACTGGCGGTGCCAGTCTTGTCGTCCACCACTACAGAGACGATCTGCGGGCAGATGGTCAGATAGGAAGCCAGCGCCATAATAGCGGAGATGTGCTCCGGCACATTGTTCTTCTTGCCCAGCTTGAGACCGATCAGGAACACGATGGGCAGGGTCATGCAAGACAGCGTTGCAAAGTTTGCAGCGGCAAAGATAGGCTTCAGTGCTTCCAGTGCGGGAACCCACTTGGCAAGGCCGGTAGTGGTGCTGCACAGGATGGTGTTGAACAGGTTCATGAACGAGCCAACGATAACGAACGGCATGTAGATGGTGAACGAATCCTTGATTGCACCAAGGAACTTGTTTTCGTCCACTTTTTCGGCCACCAGGCTCATGCCATCAACGAACTTGTCGCTAAATTTACTCATGTTTTTTCTCCTCCAAAAGGGATTTTCCAAACAACTCAGCCGTTGTTCACCAGATCCTCGGCCTGCTTCAGAATGGCAGCACCGTTGCAGCGGCCATAGGCCAGTGCATCAATGACCGCCACCGGTGCACTGTCACCCACAGTTGCCTTGACCTTGCGCTGCAGATGGCGCACCTGCGGGCCCAGCAGCAGCACATCAAAGTTGCCAACGTTCTCCGCAATCTTGTTCTGATCCACAGCCCAGATCTCATAGTCCTTGCCCTGCTCCTTTGCAGCGTCCTTCATCTTCTGGACGACGACGCTCGTGGACATTCCCAAACAGCAAGCCAGCATGATTTTCATAACGATTCTTCCTTTCTTGTGTTCCGTGTTTATTTATGATTCTGCTTATAGAGTTCAATGAACTCTTCTGCAAAATCGATGGACATGATTGCCATGGTCAGGTGATCCTCTGCGTGGATCAGCACGATGTTCAGTTCCACGCTCTTGCCCTGAGCTTCGCTCTGCAGCATATCGTTCTGTACATCGTGCGCCTTGGCCATCTGCTCTCTTGCTTCGGCCAGATTTTTTTCGGCCTGTTCAAAATTGCCGTTGCGGGCCTCCTCGATTGCCATCAGTGCCAGCGATTTTGCATCACCAGCGCAGGCGATAATTTCAAATGCAACTTCGTACTTCTCGTCATCAACCATTTTCTTGTTCCTCCAGTCCTTGTTCTTTTTGTCTCAGCAGCCCCAACAGGACCTCGAACCGGCGCTCTGCGATCAATTTGCAGATGCAGGCTTCATCGACCATAAGCTGCGCAACAACCTGATAGAATTTTTGCAGTTTTGCGGTGGCATCGTCCGCGATGGACACCAGAAATACCACCTGTACCTTTGCTTCGCCCCACTGCACGGGCTTGTCCAGAATGGCAAGGCAGACGAAGGTATCTTTGCTGACTGCCTTCCACGGATGCGGCATTGCCACCAGCCCACCAAACGAAGTGGCGGCCAGCGATTCCCGCTTTTTCACGAGCTGTAAAAAATCATCCGGCAGCTTTTTTTTGCCGCACACGAACCGGCACATCTGTTCCAGTACCTGCTCCCGTGTTTCGCAGTTGAGATGTGGCAGAAATAGCTCCGGGCTGAAATATTCTTCCACAGTCCCCTTTTTGCCCTGCATCAAGAGCTTTTTCATCTGGGTCAGTTCTTTTTCGGTGGGGAAGAACTGGATCTGTCGGATGGGCACCGGGACATAAATGGGAATAGGCACCGTGGAAAACACATAGTCGATCTTACTGAAGTTCACGCTCCGCAGCCCGATCACGTCACAGGTCTGTACCCGGCCCAAATTCTTGCCGAATTTCTGCTGGTAGCGGTAAGCCAGCAGCTGGGCGCTGCCTTTGCCGCTGGCGCAGACGATCAGGATGTTTTTAGGTGCCCACTCTTTGGCCTTCTGCCGTTCCAGTGCCAGCGCAAAGCTGACGGCGATATAACCGATCTCGTCCTCCTTGATGGGGTTCGGGCTGACGTCTTGCAACACGCTGCACGCCTGCGTGGCCATCTCGTAGGCCAGCGGATACTCCCGCTTGATATCCTGCAGGATCGGGTTCTTCATCCGCATCCCACTCTTGATCCGCGCCAGCAAGGGCACCATGTGCATGCACAGGCCCATGCGCAGTTCCAGATTGTCCCGGAAGTCGATGCGGAACGCCTCGTAGATTTGCTCGATCATATCCGATACGATGCGGTTGACCTCCTGCGGAATCACCAAATTTTCATCCGAGGTCATTGCGTTTGCCCGGTACATCTGTTTGCCGTTCAGATGCATAGCAATGTAGCAGACCTCCGGCAGTGGAAAAGCCACGCCCGTCATGTTTTCGATCTGCACGGCGATGTGGCTGGCCACTTCTAGGATCCGCTCCGGAAGGTCCGCCTGCATACCATCCGAGCTTTCTATCGCGTGCCCTGTGCGGATGCGCTCCACTGCGACCTCAAGGTGGACCGCCAGATTATCCAGCGCCATCGTGGACATGGCGAATTTTTCTTTTTCCAGCACCCGGCTGACCAGCTCCTGTATCTGCTGCCCGACCGGGCGGCTCTCGTCCCGCTGCGCCGCAATGCAGATCCTACGGTTCGTCTCACGGCCTACCACGCAGATGCCGTAGCCCGGTTTGCGGCGGATGCTCAGCCCGTATTCCGCCAGCTGCCGCTCCACTTCGCGCAGATCGTTGGAGATTGACCGCCGCGACACGAAAAACTGCTCGCTTAGATCATCCAGCTTGGAATAGCCATCCTTTTCCAGCAGATACTGTCTCAGCCGCTGTATCCGCTCCTGCGCGTCCTGCGGGATGCCGGTCTGTTCTCCCTGCTGTGGTTTGCTGCCCGACACATACGTCTGTGCATCCGTGATCTCAATGCCGAACCCCCTGCCGGGTTTGGCTGTGATGCAAAAGCCATTTTCCTGCATTTCCTTTGCGTAGGTCTTAATCAGGCTCCGCACTGTTTTGCCGCTGAGTTTCAGTTGTGCGGCCAGTTCATCCGCCGTCATAGGGCCACTTTGGTCCAGTATTTCAGCGATCGTCCAGATCCGCTCGTCCATCTTTTCACCTCCCCGGCCTGTTGATTAGCACATTTATTTTCTTATCGCTGTTAAAATTATAGCATTTTTGCTCAATTCGTTCCACGTCCAGAATTTCCACATCCACTCCGGAAATTGTTGCATGTATATTTTACCGTTTGGATATTCTGCCAGTCAACACAAAAACCGCCCCGGCTTCCTGCTTCGGAAACCGGGGCGGTTCATTTGCGTTATGGTTTTTTATTTGCGCTTTTCAAGCGCTCGCACGGTCACTTGCGGGGATTCTTGATAGCAGCCTGAGCGGCAGCCAAAATTACAGAGCGTTCTGGAATCACATATACCGACTTATATTCGTTTCTATGGCTTCGTATCATCGTACATAGTAGTGTCGCTTTAGCCACATTGCTATTCCATCAAGACCCGGATACACTATTCTCTCATTTATATTGCACTGATCAAGCATATCCCTAATGTGCCATTTAATAGACTTATCTAGTATATACTTTACCGTATTGCATGTATTCTTTTCAAAAAAATCTTCCAAATTCACGATTTCTCTAGGAAGAATTGAAAAATAGGAGTATTGATTGATGATTCTTTGGTCACTTGAAAAAGGTTCCAAAAGAACCATACTGTCAGACTTCATTGCATCATCGTACTCACTTGTATTTTTTGCAACCGTTTCCAACATTTCCGTTGTAAAAAGCTTTGCATGTTCCTTGTCTAGCAACTCTTTATAATTTTCCGGCAATAATTCATTCAACTCGTCAATATCTATCTTCCATACAACTGCATCATGTGCTTCCATTGCAGTAAAATCCTCCCCACTTGTTGCAAAATGCAATGCAATCAATGGCGAGTAGCTCCAATCCATCAAACGAGTCGGTAGACCATGATGTTGTCCAGCAATCATTCTTTCCCAACAAGAGTCATGATTTGCTGTCGGAAGTGCATACTTATAAAAATTTCGAAGAATACTCGTTTCTAATTCGGTAGATTTTTCTTTGCAATTTCGATAAAGACTCGTTTGCAAAGTATATGTATCGTTTGGAAGGCCTCGAAAAAGCGCAGGCGATCTATAGTGCATCAGCTTGTCATCATATTGAGTTTCCAACACAACTTGTTCAACATCTTGAATCGAAGCGATTTTAATTTCTGTAACCGACATAGTTTATTAACCACCTAGTTCTATACTCGTTGAACCATCACATTTTTTACTCTTCCAAATCCGCTAGTCTCTACCGCATCACTTAGCCATTGCTGAATAATTTCTCCCGGCAGTAAATCATTTCCTCTAAAATCAATTTTAATAGCGTTTGGCAAAAATCTCAGTCTCATCATCTGTAGCGGAAGCGGTGCAGAAATCAACTTATCCCTTAGTGATTCCTTTTTTCCTTCGTCTACTACATCTGGATCAAGGGACTCCAATATAACACGACACTGGTATCGATATTCTCTTTCGGAATCAAGCACTTCAATTTGAGTTCTCTCTGTCATTTTTTCTAATTGATCCAACTTCTTTAAGATGTGCATCAGAATTTCGTCTGTAGAACCTTGAGTCAAATTTCCCTTTGGGGAAGATTTCACAATCGACAAAACCTCCGCATCTGCATCTATCTCATGAATTATATCATGAATTGGGCTTCCTTTCTTAGATATATCTAAGTTAGCCACATATTTTCTGATAGCCGCCTTTAAGTCCAGGCTTCCTTTAGGATCATTGATATAAAAAATCGTCCGCTCCGGCATGACATCAAATGGAAGACTCGTTCCCTTTTCTGCAATCGTAAGTACCGGTTTTCCTAAGCAGTACCGAATTGCCAGTTCGTACATTACATTCGGATTGTTTCCCGTTAAATTGGCAATAGCAAGCTCATTTTGATAGATTTCCTTTATAATTTGCTTCGTTATCGTTCCAGTCTCTGTGATTTTATGAGCTGCCACAACCTCATAATCCGGTTCCAATGCCGGTTTTATAGCCGCATCTATAATTCCATCAATGTGACGACGGATTGAATCATTATCATTGCCGATAGGTGTTATTATAAAACATCTCTTTTTATCCATTCCTTGCTCCGGCATCTTTATATTCTCCTCTCCAAACCCGACTATCTTTTCACTCAATAATGCTTTACTTCAACTTTACTTTTGCCATCTGACTTAAAATTGCATTCTTTGCGCCATCACTCAAATAGGCCTCATTCAGCGTTTTCTTGGTATAATTCAGATATGTTCCCGCCGTTTTCTCCGTCAGAAGCGCCGTAAAGTAACGCTCCCAGCTAAAATATTCCTTGCTGTCGATGTAGTCAGACGGTGTCTGCAAGATCTGTGCAACCTCCGTATCTTTCAGGATTCCAGAAGAAAGCACTAACCATTCAAAAGATTCTGGCAAATAGAGTTCCAGATTCTCTCTTGTCAGCACCAACTGCAACACCCTATCCATTTCCGGGCCAAAGGCAGCGCCATCTGCAATCACCAGAATCTTTTCATCCTTATGCGCCTTCAAATAGGAAAACACATTTGACTTTCCATTTGCAGTATCACACTGCATTTGATGCTCTGCACAGACCGCGTCAAAAAACTGATAACCCGAATTGCTGTCTTCCGTCAGGATCTTCTCCGGCTTAATATTCTCAGTCGTACTATCCGGGTAGATTCGATAGAACGAATGATAGCTCTGTTTCAGTGCCCCATACTTTCCAGAGGTCCGGATTCCGTACACCTCTTCCACACTGTATGGCAAGGCAGACAAACCCTCTCTGGTCACGATGACGTAATAGTTGTCGGTCTGCTGAATCGCACGTGCAAAATCTTTGGTCTTGACAAACTCATTTCCTTCGTCGATAAAAACAATGCTGTCCTGAATATTGTCAAGTTGTCCCTTCCAAAGGCGTCCTTCTACCACATAGCAACCTTTATCACAATTCAGAGTGACCGGCCCACTCTCTCCATCGTTCATATGGGTGCGAATCATATCCACAAGGGTCGTTTTTCCCGTTGCACTATCCCCGCGAATAATGGTCAGGTTGCGTCGCAGTTCAAATTCATATTTCAGGTACTTTGTGCCAACGACCACTTTATGAATGCCTTTCATTTCTGTCAGCCCCTTTACACAAACTCACCTGCGGCCAAAATCAGCTCTTCCATACTGTGAACGATTTGATTCGTATTCAGCACTTTTATTGTAAACGGCTTTTTGCCAAAATCCATCAGGTGACACAAATTCACCGTGCGATTCTCCTGCTCTGCAATTTTGAGCAGCCACTTTGCACAGTTGTCACCACAAGTCGATACATTGAACACTTTCTCTGGCTCAAACTTTACCAAAATCAGTGTCTTTACGCCACCAGATAAACCAATCGGTGGAATTTTACCAAAAACCGGGCTGTCAATTACACCACTGTCGATAACGGTAGACTTATCCACATCCTGAATCATTTCCTTGACCATCGGATCAACGATCCAGTCTTCTTCGTAATCGTATTTGAAATAAGAAGCCGTATTGTACACCGCTTCCTTCATATCACCGTAAAAAATGTTCAGCATAGTATCACCTCATTGATGTGCGTACTTCTGCTATCATTGTACCCTCTTTCCGCTTACAAAACAAGATGCAAAAAGCCCTCCGGCTTCCTATCACAGAAACCGGGGGGCTTTGCGCTTTATTGGTGCTCTCTCAAGCCCTCACGCAATTTGATATGCTACCCCTAGAGTAGACAGAGTAAAAACAAAACTCTGAATACTCTGGGGGTAGCATATCATTCCGGCGCAGGGGGCGGCTTTTGACATCCGACTCAGGCAAAGGAGAAAGCGGGCCGTGGCATTCCGGCTCAGTCGGTCACTTTTTCCGGCTCTTCTTCCGCGATGCCGTCGGCGGTGTGGATCCACTTTCCGCTCTTGAGGCGGCTGATGCACCACACCGACTTGATCACATAATCCACGCGCAGGGCGAGGATGGTCAGCCAAGCAGGCCAGCCCAGCAGCAGGCCGCCCACGCCGCCCAGCGGGATGGACACCAGCCACATGAACAGGATGTCGGCCTTCATCAGGAACTTGGTATCGCCGCCGCCGCGCAGGACGCCTTTGGTCATGACGGACTGGATGCACTGGAAGAAGACGATCACCGCGTAGGCACCCATCATCTCTTCGGTCATGAGGATGGTCTCGTCGTTCAGGGTGTACATGGCGATGGTCAGCGGGCCGCAGGCCAGCACCATCACGGCGGCGATCAGGCCGAAGAAGATGCTCAGTACATAGAACGTATACCCCTGCTGCATGGCCTTCTCGCGGGAGCCTTCGCCCAGCGTATGGCCGGTAACGATGCTGGACGCGTTGGAGATGCCTTGGATCACCACGGTGAACAGGCGGTCGATGACCTGACAGATGGCGTTTGCGGCCACCACCGCGGCACCCATGTGGCCGAGGATGATGCTGACGATGTTGCCGCCCAGACCCAGCAGGCCGTCACTGACCAGCACCGGCAGGCCGAGGCGGAGATAGTTGGAGAAGAACTCCTCGCCGGGCATGTGCAGCAGGTGTTTGATCCGCAGACCCAGCTCCTTGTCCTTGAAGAGGATGTAACCGAAGGTGGCGAGGAACTCCGACGTGCGGGCCAGCAGGGTGCCCAGTGCGGCACCGGCGATTTCCATCCGGGGAGCACCGAATTTGCCGAAGATGAAGGCATAGTTGGCGATCAGGTTGACCACGAAGGACACGCAACTGACGATCAGGCCAAGCTGCGCCTGCCCGACTGAGCGCATCAACTGGGCAGCCACAAGGCTGGTGCCGTGGATGATAAAGACAAAGGTCGTGATCCGCAGGTACCGCACGCCCTGTTCCACGACATGAGCCTCTGAGGTATAGATGCTCATGATCTGGGCGGGGAAGCACCATGTCAGAACGGCAAAGACGGAGGCCAGCGTAAGCGCCATCCGCAGCGCCATATTGAAGGTCTGACGTACCTTCTCCACCTCACGGGCACCCCAGTACTGCGCGGCAAGCACGCTGCTGCCGCCGATGATGCCCATGCAGAAGATGGTAAAGAAATTATAATACTGGTTTGCCAGACTGGATGACGAGATCTGCACTTCGCCGAACTGCCCCAGCATGATGGTGTCCAGCATGTTGACGCCCATATTGATGGCTTGCTGCAGCGCCACCGGCAGCATGATGCTGAGCACCCGTTTATAGAATTTTTTGTCGGTCACCAGCTTGAACCTTTGTTTCTGCGCGGCCACCTGCGATTCCTCCTTCACGTTTCCCAAAGCTGTTTTGTATCGAACTAAATGGATGAAAAAGGACAGCAGCTCCGGAAAGCTGCCGACCTTTTTTCACTGATTTTACGCAGCTCAGCGCTTGCCAAGCTCTTTTTCGGCGGCATAGATCAGACCCTTCATGAAACCGGTGGGGTAGCAGAAGGAACCGGGCATCCCGCCAAAGCCCTCAATGGGTTTGAAACCGTGGTCGATGGAGATAACGGCGTTGCAGTCACAGGCCACCAACTGCTTCATGATGGCGTACATATCGGCGTAGCCGTCCTCGGCCAGCACTTCCTCAAACACCGGCAGGGGGCTGTCCACATTGCGGAAGTGGACACAGAGGATCCGGTCGTCGTCGCACAGCTCCTTGATGTCCGACATCAGGTCGCCGAAGTCGCTGCCGCCTTCCAGCCAGCAGCCCACGCAGAGCTTGATGCCCAGCGCCTTGCTGCCGCCTGCTGCCTTGAAGGCCTTGCGGTAGCACTCCATATTATAGATCAGGCTGGGGATGCCTGCCATGCAGGCCAGCGGCGGGTCGTTGGGGTGCAGCGCCATCCGGACACCGGTCTCCTCGGCCACGGGGACGACCTTTTCCATGAAGTAGGCGAAGTTTTCCCAGATCTCCTCCTCCGTGTAGGCTCGGCTTTCGGCGTTGGGGCGGGCAAGGATCTCGGCTTGGTCGCAGAACGCGCTGTTGCCGCCGCGTGTGTGCTGGCCGACCCGGTGGTCGGTGCGCAGGATGCCGTTGGGCTGCCATGCAATGGAGGTGAAGGGGATCTTCTCCTCGCCCAGCACCCGGAGCATGTTGTTGAACCGCTCGATCTGGAAATCGCGGTCGGGCAGGTTGAGGTGGATGCTCTTATTTTTCTGCAGCTCATTGCAGGCCGCATCCGAAATGGTCATGCCGAAGCGGGCCAGCTTTTCCTTTTGCTGCTGCAGGACTTCCCGGTTGATCTCATCGGGCTTGAGCATCAGGCTGACGTTTTCCACGCCCATCTGACGGATGAAGGAGAGCGTGGCATCGCTCTCGCTGGTGCGGACGGGGATCTGGGGACGCAAAGACATAAAATCGACCTCTTTTCGTTCGGTTCTTTTTCAGAAAAGCCGCCCGACGGCTCTGGCCGCCGGGCGGTTCGTGTGATCAGCCGTAAATGGGGCAGAAGAAGTTTGCACTGAGCACGATACTGATGACGGCCAGCACGATGAAGGGCAGCGTGAACTTGAAGGTCTCGCTGAGCTTATAGCCGGTCGAGGCATAGGCGATGCCGCAGGCAGGCGAGCCGGAGGGGAATGCGATGGCGATGCCAGAGCAGAAGGAAACGATCAGCACCAGACCGCGGGGATCCCAACCGGCTGCAATGGCAACGGAAGCTGCCACGGGGATCAGGACATTGGAGGTCGCGGAGTTGGACATGAAGGTGGTCATCACGACCGTGACGACTGCGAACACGAACATGACGAACAGGCCGCTGGGGTTGCCGCCCAGAATCTTCAGGATGGTGTTGCCGATGACGTCACCGGCACCGGATTTGCCCAGAGCGTCGGCAATGACCAGAACACCAGCGATCATCCAGACGGCGTCGATGGTGATGGCGTTGATGGTCTCCTTCACGGACATGCAGCCGGAGAAGGTGATGATGAGCAGGCAGGTGACGGGGATCAGGTACATATAATCACCCAGCTGCTTGCTGAAGAACAGGGAGATCATGACAACGAGGAACAGGCCGAGGATCAGGTTCTCCTGCCATTTGGGCAGCGGGGTCTTTTCCTTCTTCTTGCCGCCCTTGCCTTCCAGCTTGGAGGAGTCGAACTTCTTGTTGGGCAGCCACTTCCAAGCGAAGAGGCAGTAGACCGTCAGGACGCCATATCCGCAGCCGTCTCGGCACTCACAACGCCGTAGCGCTCAATCGTCTCCGGCTTCACATGGATCATCTTCACCTTCGCTTCGTTTGAATAGGTGACATATCCCTCCGTAAAAAATGCGGAGATCCCCGGCACATTGATAAGCGTTGAGGCAATCATCCCGCCGGTCGCGGACTCTGCTGTCGTGAGCGTATAATGATATTTTTTTAACAATTCAAAAATCCGATACTCCGACATTTCATCAAGCATCTTGCTGCCGTTCTGTCCCTCTGCTGCCATCTTTTCTTCCTTCTCTATTTCTGGTCTTTTAAGACGTCTTTGTTCTTCACAATGTAATCGATCAGAGATACCACGGTCAGAATCAGCGCCACATACGTCAGCACGGTGCCGAGAATCTGGAAGAACGGCATCTGGATGTCAAGGATCAGAACGATCACCATCAGCATCTGGAACGTTGTCTTGAACTTTCCCCAGTAGCTTGCTGCGATCACAACCCCGTTGTCGGATGCCACCAGACGGAAACCGCTGATGATAAATTCCCTC
>OGZW01002411.1_pt1 | contig 14648 bp, 11 predicted proteins | sample 1577001 | NCBI WGS metagenome assembly OGZW01 (sample SAMEA3541519, study PRJEB24748) | human gut metagenome | biome: human gut; feature: human-associated habitat; material: faeces | place: China | collected 2012 | reverse complement strand
AGGAACTGTTGATGAAGAAAATATAAATCCAGCATTAACAAGAATGGCTGCGACGAAGAAAACAGAGCTTTTATTCGTCAATGAGTTTGTAAGAATGTTAAAGGTTGGTGGTAGATGTGCATGTATCGTTCCAGATGGAGTTGTATTTGGAACCAGTAAAGCGCATAAGGCGACAAGAAAAGAATTGGTAGAAAATCAGTTATTAGAAGCCGTTATTTCTCTTCCTTCAGGGGTTTTTAGACCATATTCAGATGTCTCTACCTCAATTTTGATTTTTACTAAAACAAATGCGGGTGGCACAGAAAATGTTTGGTTCTATGATATGCAGGCAGATGGGCTTAGCTTGGATGATAAGAGAGAAGAAGTTGAGGAAAATGATATCCCTGATATTATTACTCGCTTCTCAAATCTTGAAGCCGAAAAGGAGAGAAGCCGAAAAGAAAAATCATTTATGGTTTCTAAAGAGGATATTGTGAAAAATGGTTATTCTTTACGAATGAAAGAATACAAAGAGATAGAGTATCAAAAGATTGAATATCCTTCTTCAGAGGAATTGTTAAATGATGTTGATGCTTTAAAGGATGAGTTGGTTGCTTCACTCCAGGAATTGAGAGGTCTGTTGTCATAATGAAAAAAATTGAAAGATTAGGTGAGTACATTTCAGAGTATTCTGTTAGGAACAAGGATAATGAAGACATTCAAGTGTATAGCGTTACTAATACTAATGGATTTTGCACAGAATATTTTGATAAGGATGTGGCAAGTAAAGATCAAACAAATTATAAGATTGTTCCAAAGGGATACTTTGCGTATAACCCGTCCAGAATTAATGTGGGATCAATAGATTGTCAATCTGTTGAAGATAGGGTAATCGTGAGTCCGCTTTATGTTGTGTTTAAGGCGGATGAGAGAGTTGATAATAACTATTTGCTTCACTATTTGAAAAGTGATATTGGAAAAACATATATTAACGAGCTTGCTTCCGGTAGTGTGAGAGTAAATTTGAAATTTTCAATTTTACAAGAAATTTCATTTCCTATGATTCCTATCGAGGAACAAAAGGAAAAGATGGCTGTGATTGCAAAAATTGATGAAAGTATTGCTTGCTGTGATTCGATTATCGAAAAATTAGATCTCGCTGTCAAATCACGGTTTGCAGAGCTGTTTGGAGACGAGAAGAGTTTCAGGGTAAATGCCCAGAATAGTGTAAAAGATGTTGGAGATGTTGGAGTAGGAATAGTTATTCAGCCAACCCAATATTATGCTGAAACAGGGGTAAAAGCTTTTCGTTCATTGAATGTCAAACCTTTTAGGGTAAACAATAGCGATTGGGTTTACTTTTCTGAGGATACAAATAGGATGATGGAAAGAACCCAGGTACATACAAATAATATTGCTGTCGTTCGCTCAGGAGCCAATTTGGGTGATGCATGTGTAATAACAGATGAATACAATGGATGTAATGCGATAGATATACTGATTATTAGAATCAATGAGAATATTGTCTTGCCAGAGTATCTTTGCGCTTTTATTAATTTACCTCATGGAAGGGAACAAATTTTACGATTACAGCGAGGAGGAGCATTGAAGCATATAAATGTAAAAGAATTGGAAAATTCACATTTGCTTGTTCCACCAATGGACTTACAAAAACGATTTGCTGACTTCATAAATTATACAGACAAATCGAAATTGGCTGTACAAGAAATGAAAAATAAAATGGAAATATTGAAGGCTTCAGTAATGCAAGAATACTTTTGCTAATTGAGCTGGCGAAGGATGTTGGTATAATTTCATGATTTAAGGAGGATACTAACATGAATGAACCAATTATTAGTGAAATACTTCAGGAGATGTTACCAGTTCTTGATAACGCGCAACTTGCAAAATTAAAAGGTGTATTGGAACACAAACTGTGGAATGTTGAAATTGTAAAAAAGACTGTAGAGGATTCGTTTGATAAATCAAATAAAGAATTTACAGAATTATTTATTTCAGCAAAGAGAGTTGAAGGATGCAGTCCCAAAACACTTAGATACTATCTTGCTACTATTAATAAGATGACTGATACGGTAGGAAAACATATAACAAAGATAACAACTGAGGATCTTAGGAAGTATTTATCGGATTATCACGAAGAAAATAATTGTAGCAAGAGTAACATTGATAATATAAGGAGAATTCTTTCAAGCTTTTTTTCATGGTTAGAGGACGAAGATTATATTTTAAAAAGTCCAGTAAGAAGAATACATAAGATAAAATCCTCAAAGACCGTAAAAGACATATATACAGATGAGATGCTTGAATCTATGAGGGATAATTGTGATTCTTTAAGAGATCTTGCGATAATCGATATGCTTGCTTCTACGGGGATGCGAGTAGGTGAATTAGTTCATCTTAATATTGAAGATATTGATTTTGAAAATCGAGAATGCGTTGTATTAGGAAAAGGCTCAAAAGAAAGACCTGTATATTTTGATGCACGTACAAAAATTCATTTAAAGAATTATTTGGAAAGCAGGAATGACAATAATCCGGCACTCTTTGTTTCCATGCTCAAGCCATACAATAGGCTGAAAATTAGTGGTGTTGAAATTCGTTTGAGGAAGCTTGGGAGAAAGATAGAAATTACAAAAGTTCATCCGCATAAGTTTAGACGTACATTGGCAACAAGAGCGATTGACAAAGGGATGCCGATTGAACAGGTTCAAAGGCTATTAGGACACAGCAAAATAGATACAACCATGCAGTATGCTATGGTAGACCAAGAAAATGTGAAATTATCACACAGAAAATTTATAAGCTAAGCTATCAAATCACGGTTTATCGAGATGTTTGGTGATCCAGTTGAAAATGAGAAAAAACTAGAGGTGGTTCCACTTTCTGAATTGGCGGAAATAAAGATTGGTCCTTTTGGCTCATTATTACACAAAGAGGATTATGTTGAAGGCGGTCATCCGCTTGTTAATCCTACTCATATTGTTGATGGAAAAGTTGTAATTGATGAACAGCTAACTGTCTCTGAAACCAAATATGAGGAATTAAAAGCTTATTGGCTTAAAAAAGATGATGTTGTAATGGGGCGCAGAGGAGAAATGGGAAGATGTGCAGTTGTTACAGAAAATGGTCTTCTATGCGGAACGGGAAGTTTGTATATAAGAAGTTATGGAGAGGTATCTGCTGATTATATTCAAAAAACGATTTCGCATCCATCGTTTAAAATGCGAATAGAGGATATGGCAGTAGGTCAGACTATGCAAAATCTTAATGTACCCATTGTTTCTGGTTTTCAGATTCCAAAACCAACTAAAGAACAGCAAGCAAAGTACTATAAGATTGTAGATCAAATCGACAAATCGAAATTGGCAATATATAAGATAAAAAAACATGTATTGGGAAGGAGATTAGCTACATGAAATCCAATTTTTCGTTTTTAAAAGAAAATAAGGAATATGAGTTGTTTGCGGATGCATGTATCGATGCAGAAAATGTTGCCTCATCAGCTCCGGCATTAAGTGTTTCAGGTTCAAGAAAAGCACTGGAGCTTGCTGTTAAATGGTTATATGCAGCTGATGAGTTTTTACAGTTGCCATCTGGCAGATATACTCTTCAGGATTTATTGCATGATCCTGCATTTCAGGATGAAGTGGACGCTGAGATTCGTTCTCATATGCAATATATTGTGAGAATGGGTAATTACGGTATTCATACAGGTAATAAATACACAAAGGGAGATGCCGTATTATCGTTATCTATTCTATTTGATTTTGTTGAATGGATAGATTACTGCTATGGAGCTGACTACGAAGAGCGAAAGTTTGATGAGACTCTTATTCCTCGGAGCACAGATGACGTTAATCAGTCCATAAGCAGATTAGAAGAAGAAATTGAAAAGCAAAAACAAAGTGCGTCTGTCCTTATTGATCAAAAAGATAAAGAGATACAAAAACTTTTAGAAAAGATTGAAGAGCAAAGACAAGAACTTTCTAAATCAAAAGTTCAGCATCAAAAGACAAGAAACTATTCTTCTCAGGATATGTCTGAGTTTGAGACACGTAAAAGATTTATTGATGCGGATTTACGCATGCTTGGTTGGGAGTTCTCTCAAAATCGTAAGAGAAAATGTGTTGAAACCGAACTGGAGGTTCATGGCATGCCTAAGCCTGAGTCTAGTGATGGTAAAGGAACTGGATATGTAGATTATGTATTGTATGGAGATAATGGCGATATCATTGCGTTAATTGAAGCCAAAAGGACAAGTTTGGACGCAAGAAAAGGAACACATCAGGCAGAATTATATGCAGAGTGTATCAAGGCTGCTACAGGAAAGAAGCCGTTAATTTTTAATACCAATGGTTTTGAAACATATTTATGGGATAAAGAATCAGGACCACAACGCCCGGTAAGTGGATTGTTTTCAGAGGAAGATATTCAGCATCTTATCAATCTTAGAGAGATGCGCAAACCTTTATCTGAAATCAAAATCAATGAAGCTATAACAGATAGATATTATCAGAAAGCTGCTATTAGAGCTGTTTGCGAAAATGTAGAGAAGGGACTAAGAAGATCCTTACTTGTTATGGCTACAGGTACCGGAAAGACAAGAGTGGCGGCTTCTTTAACGGACGTGTTGAGCCGTGGAGGGTATGTTACTAATGTTTTATTTCTAGCGGATAGAAAAGCGTTAGTTAGACAGGCAAAAGCAGCTTTTATGGAGTACTTGGGAAGTACAAACTATACATATTGTAATCTGGTTGAGAATAAGGATGATAAGAATGCAAGGATGGTCTTTTCGACATATCATACTATGCTTAATGCCATAAATGAAGAAAAGAAAAAGGACGGAAAGAAGCTTTTTAGTGAAGCACATTTTGATCTCGTTATCATCGATGAGGCACATCGTAGTATTTATAACAAATACGCAGCCTTATTTGAGTATTTTGATGCATATATAGTTGGTTTGACAGCCACACCTAAAAATATGGATGCCGCATCGACGTATAGCTTCTTTAAGTGTCCTCCGAAATTACCTACATATGCATATGAGTATGAAACTGCAAGGGATGTTGATCATTACTTAGTGCCTTATTATAACATTGAAGTTTCTACGCAGATTATGCAAGAAGGTGTTCACTATGACGATCTGTCGGAAGATGAACAGGAAGCATATGAAAATGAATTTGTTGACGAAGATGGTAATATGCCAGAATATCAGCCACCGCAGAAAATCAACGAAAAGATAATGAATAAGCAAACTGTTGACATGGTGCTTGATGACATCATGACTCGTGGTTTACGCGATGCTTCTGGTAATCATATTGGTAAAACTATTATTTTTGCACAGACTACGCCTCATGCTAAATTTATCGTTGATAGATTCAATGATTTATATCCTCAGTATGGTGGTGAATTTTGTAGATATGTCACATATAAGGAAGATTATTCGGACAACCTTATTGAAAAGTTTAAGAATCCAGAGGGAGAACCAACGATTATCGTTTCTATCGATATGATGGATACAGGTGTTGATGTTCCGGAAGTTGTGAACCTTGTATTCTTTAAGCAGGTCAAGAGTAAAATTAAATTTACTCAGATGATAGGACGGGGAACTAGAAAGTGCCCGAATCTTTTTGGTGAAGGTCGAGATAAAGAATGTTTCTATATCTTTGATTATCTTGGTAATTATGAGTTCTTTAGACAGAATAAGAATGGTAAAGAATCTGATGTGACAGATTCTGTTATTTGCATGCTCTGCAGAAATAGAGCAAGTTTAATAGCCCATTTGCAGAGTGCAGATTTTATGGACGATGAGTATCAGGAATTTAGAGCATCTTTAGTAGATAAAGTTCATGGTCAAATTATCGAGCTAAAAGATGAACGTATAGATGTTAAACGTCAAAGGAGATACGTAGAAAAATATAAAAATAAAGAGCTATTTACATGTTTATCAGATCTTGATTTGACAGAAATTTATAAGCATATTGCTCCTTTGGTAAGTGAGAAAGGGGAAGATGATGATGCTCTTGTTTTTGATAATCTGATTTATGGAATAATGCTGAATCAGATTCGTAAGGGTAAGGGATTGAAACGATATCAGACAGTCATCCAAAAGCGCGGAAACATATTGCTTGAAAAGAAAATGACTATTCCGGCTGTAAAGAGCAAAGCAGATGAGTTAAAGAAAATTGTTCAAGATGAATATTGGGATAAAGCTTCTATCATGGAATTAGAGCGCATGAGAAAAAGCATTCGAGATCTGATGAAGTTTGCAAAGAGTGAAGGCGAGGCTATTCATTACACAGAATTTGAGGATACTTGGACTGAGCGTAAAGAAGGCGTGGAATTTGATGATTCTGAGGATTTTGAAGACTACGAAAAGAAGGTAAATTCTTACCTTACAACACATGCAGATACGTTACCTATTTATAAGCTTCGACATAATCAACCTCTTACGGCAGGTGACTATGAGATGTTATCAAAAATATTTACTGAAGAGCTCGGTACACAAGAAGATTATGATAGAACGTTCCAGGATACTCCACTGGGTAAACTTGTAAGAAGAATTGTAAAAATGGATCATGATGCGACTATGCAGCTTTTCTCAGAATATATTGATGAGCATAAATGGAATAGTCAGCAGATTGCATTTGTTAGAAACTTGATTGTTTATGTAGAAGAACATGGTTACATTGATGATATGTCAATTCTTTTAAAACCACCGTTCGATCGACCAATGCCTTTTGTAAGGCTTTATTCACCGGAAGATCAGAAGAGAATTATATCAATTGTTAATGACATAAATGAAAACGCTACAAAGTTGGTAGGATAGTGAAATGGTACAGAAAATTGTTGATGATATCAGAGCGGCACTTAACAATGATTTATATTTTGTTGCTCTTAGTGCAGCTCTGACTTTGCCTGACATATGTGGTAAAGCGGAATATCCGGGTGAGAAAAGTAGTAAGAAACGCTATATAGACTGGTATGACAAAGAAATTGGTTATTACGAAAAGAACCCACATCAAACAACAGATGAAGAAATGCCGTACTTATCTGGAAGTGTCATATACAGCTTGAGATGCTCATTATTGCATGAAGGAAATCCTAATGTAGATAATGATCGTCTTACCAAAAGGAATGAATCATTACCGATAGATCATTTTGTATTAAAGATCGAAAGAAAAAATGATTTTGATATTTATTCCGATGGCAGTGGCATTTCAGATATGTTTGATCAGCATAGTAGATCATATAGGATGAGTATAAGAAGAGTCTGTTTGATTATTTGCTGTGTAGCCGAAGCTTATTATAAAGAGAATAAAGAGAAATTTCATTTTAATTATGAAATTCTTGATTGGGACAAGGCAACGGAACATTTGCCGCCAATAGATATGGAAGCGTTTATGAAGGCGCTTGCAGATCCCAATTTAGGAGAATGACTACATTAGAGAGGATGGAAGAAAAATGTCGTTGGAAAATATAAGAGGAGTGATTCGCAAGATAGATTACACTCTCACAGAAGATGAAATTGATGACTGGTGTGAAGCGTGTAGATATGCAATTCAGACTGAGACATATGATTTTTCGTCCATTTCGAGGGAGGTATATTCACAATCAGGTAAGAAAAGAGTCATTTACTCTTTTCCCAAACTGTCTGTTGAAAATATGCTCAGTCACTATTTGAAGCAACAGTTAGATAGGGCGTTTCATATTAAATATGCAAGTAGAAGCAAAATAATTAACTTATTATTCAATACATTGGTTGCAACTAAAAATATGAATGATTTTGTTATCGTAAGAGCTGATTTTAAATCTTTTTTTGATAGCGTAAAATCTGAATATGTTTATGAAAAATATATCCTGCCTTCTATAGTAAAAAGAGAAGACAAACAGTTATTAGAGAAGTATGTCGAGAACTTTAAGTACTGCTATGCTGGACTGTGCTTGTCCAATGGGATGACGGAAATAGTATGTAAGGATTTTGACATTGTTTTAAAGGCTAGACTTTCAGAATACGGTGTGTTTTTTTATGAAAGATATGTAGATGACATGCTTATTATGTTTAATAACTATATCTCTGAGAATAGAATCAAAAACATAATTAGAGAAACAATTATTGAAGTTTTTGGTTCTTGTCCAGTACGTTTAAGCAGTAGCCCTGGAAAGTTTTCGTATATATCAAGACGAAATCTTGTTCCGAGTCAGAACTTTAATTTTTTAGGATATGAATTTTTTATATTAAAAACAGTTAATGGAAGAGGAGATGAAATAATTGACTTTGAATATGGCATAGCTGAAAAAAAACGCACTAAGTATTCAAATATGATAGAGCGTGCATTTATAAATTATAAGCTGACTGGAAACGATGAAGTATTTAGACAGCAACTAAAAATTTTTTCTTCAAGAGTAGTAATTGCTAGACAAATTCTTGGCAGTAATTTTGATTGGCTTACAAAGGGGGTAATTGCTAATTATAATGAACTTCAGAATGTCTGTGATTACTTAAATGTGGATACAAAAACATTTTTGTCGGATTTATTTTATCAGTTGCTACGAAAATACAATATAAAAAGACCATATTTTTTACCTAAAAGAACAAGTAATGAAGAATCAATATACAATTTATATTCAAATATGAAAAGAAATAGATCATTGTTATTTGAAGAGAGCATAGGTGTGCCCAAAGAAGTTGTTCTTGAATGGATTCATAAAATAGATCCGTTTTATTCGGCGTATGGCAAGGATTACTATCGCATTGTGGTGGAGTATTTAGAAATGATAAAAATAAACTAGCATCCCCGAAGAGATGCTAGTTTGATACAACGTACTATCTTCGTTACAAAGATACTTTGTATAGCTGACGTGTGTAATCCGAAGATTACTAGAACATCAAATGCTCATTAATATTATTAAACGAAATGGAGCTTATGTCAATGGACTTAAACAATATAAAAAGAAATAATCTTGACTATTTATTAACTGATATATTGCCAACGGAGCTTTCTGATAGATTTACATACTCCTATTTCTATGAATTTTTACTTAGTAAATCTGATGAAATTGATGATATGATTCAGTGTTTGAAGGAAACAAAGGCAAAACCGGATGGACTCTTTAAAGGTAAGGAGTGGGCATCGATGCCTTTGAAATATTCAATTATGAAAGACTTATACACTGTAAGAGAGATAAGTTTAGTTCAACCGTTAGCAGCCATTGAGATGCTGTTGTTTGTAGAACTTTATCAAAAAGAATTATTGAATTTACTGAATAAGAATTCATGTTTTTCATTGAGATTTCATCATAAAAACAATAATCTATGTTATAAGAACAAGAACAAATCGGTCATAAGATATTTTAGTGAAGAAAGTAAAACTATGGGACGTGAAGTCCTTGAGCAGACCGGAATGTTTTTTGATATATCTCCATATAAGTCTATTGCTACCTTTACTTCCTCGGAGGACTGGCTTGTGTTAAATAGCAAATATAAGCATTTTATTAGAACGGATTATAAAGCTTGCTTTGATAGTATTTATTCACATACGTTTACGTGGCTTATAGGAAAAGATTCAATAGATACAAAGAGTTTTGAAAGTAACTCAAATATATATTCTGCAATTGATAGAATTCTGCAAAATATAAATGCAAGAAGATCTAATGGAATTGTTGTTGGACCAGAATTTTCCAGAATGATTGCAGAATTACTTTTACAGTCTATAGATATGGCTGTCTATAATAAATTAATTAATGCAGGTGCTGAGTGTGGTCAAGATTATAATGTATATAGGTATGTAGATGACATTTTTATCTTTGCTAAAAGCGAGGAGTTAGCAACACATATTGTTGAAGAGTATTCGGAGATTGCTCGAAAATATTTATTGCAATTAAATGAGACTAAGTTGTTCTCTAGCAGAGTTCCGTTTGTTCTTGATGGATGGTTAAACGAAACAAATGGGTTTACAAACAGGATGTGTGACATGCTTTTTACTTCAAAAGAAGAGCAGAAAACTTATGTAGAAAAAATATCTGCCAAAGAAGATAATGCAGAAACACCAACTTCTGATGTATTACCATATTTACTTAAATCACACGTTGTTAGGTATGGCTCAAAAGCCAAGCAGTCAATTATGAATCAACTTAATGAGTTGATTTGCAATTATCCAAATAAAGACAGAACGATAATAGCGTACTTTTTGAGTTCCATTTTGAATCATATAGGTAAGAATAAGGATAAATGCACCATTTTTAAAAATGATGTTAAAGGATCTACTGTTTTTAGCTTTTTGGATTTGACTTTTTATGCATACTCATTTTTTCCCAATTATGGTAATACACAAAAGCTGTTACAAATAATTAGTTATGTGAGGGATGAATACGATATTTTCGAAGAAAGCACTAGATTGCAAGCCCTGATTAATAAGTATGCATTTATATTTGATAAAGCAAATATAAATGATGTTGTTAATTTATTTCTGTTTTGCAGGCAGGCAAAAATTGAAATACCATACCTTCAAGAAGAATGCATTGTTAGGAAGATAAAGGAGAAAGACGATCCCATTTTATGGGCCACTTATTTAATGTATTCACGGTATAACAGAAATTACTCTGATGAAATAAGGAGCTGCATTGAGAAAACTTTACTTGAAAAAATAAATGCAATAAGAGTTCAGAAATCTGTTTATGAATACCGAGAGTTTTGGTGGATTCTTATTTTTAATAAATGTCCATTTATTACTAACGCATCACAAAATGCAATAGATAATGCTATTACTTTATTAAATGTTCCTACGGCTTCAGGATGTACACATACTTTGGTTGATATTTTTAAGAATTACCTACAGAATAGTCCTATTCAGTTTTTTGATTGGGATATAGAACGCAATGATTTCCTTAGAACATTAACTTTTAAAACTCATGAGAAGAGCATATTTAAAAACTATAAAGAAAATGCTATTTCCTTAGCGTGGGGAAGCATTTAAATGGGAGTGCCATAGTTGAGGATAGAAGATATTGAAATAAAACCTAATAATAAGAAGAAATTTGATGAAAAAAACTGGGATATCAATGAATGGCGTAAAGAATATCCGGTAGATTATTTTAATTTGTCTGCTATGCTAGTTAAACCAGATGAGGCTATATTACGAGATGAGGTTTTTAAAGCGCTTTATAAGATCATTAGGTTGTATATCCCGGATACGGTGCATAAGTATTATTCTTTAGATGTATCTGAAAAACGAGATGAAGAAAATCTTGATACGCTGTATAAGGGAAAAGTATATATGTCAGAAATCAAAGGATTCAATGATCCTTTTGATGGACGTGCATTTTTTTATAATCCTAAAGAATTGGAGAATATTGAAAGGTTAAAGCATTGTGGGGGCAGGCTCATTGATGATTTTAGCGAATTTGTAAGAGTTTCTTGTTTTACCGGTAATGGAGTTCAAAGTATGCCAATGTGGGCACATTATGCAAATAATCATAAGGGTTTTTGCGTTGCATATGATGTAAAAGATAGTATGGATTTGAAGTCTTGTCTTTTTCCCGTTCAGTACACAAATCAAAGACTTGATATTTCATCGGAAATGGTGAGGCAAGTTCAAAAACTCGTAAAATCCATAGATGAAACGCATCAAAAGGGGAACTTAGTGACGATGTTGGAGGATAAAACTCTTATATATCTTCCGCAGTTGCTTTACAATATTAAACATTCATCATGGTCATATGAAAAGGAGTATAGGTGTATCATTGCTTCGACTGCAAATGGGATGCCTTTCATTGATGCAAAGCCAAAAGCGATTTATATTGGAAGAGATTGTTCTGATAAGAATGCTGATTGCTTGTTTGATATAGCAGACGAGCATGAAGCTAAAATTTATAAAATGGGTTTTGATGATTGTGTTGACAGTTATGAACTTTATTACTATGAATTTTACAAATGATACATAAAATCTACACAGTAAGAAAGAATTTTATTATCGGTTGTGAGATTATTCATTTTTTAAATAATAACAGATATAAATGTAGCAGAAGATGCCGCAAGGATTGTATCAGCAATTCAAATCATTATGGCTATGAATCAATAACAGATAGATTACAAATAACGAAAATATGGAAGGAGCTGGTTTATATATGACAATTGAAGAAATGAGAGAGCTTCTTACGAAGGATGAGAAAATTACGGTCGAATATAAGGCTTGCCAGAATGGAATACATGATGATGTGTATGAGACTGTGTGTTCATTTTCTAACAGGTATGGTGGCTATATTATCATGGGTGTTGAGGATGGTGGAAAGCCGATAGGTATTAACAAGAAGCTGATTAAGGATATGAAGAAGAACTTTGTTAATCAGCTTAACAACCCAGATAAAATGTCACCCACCTTGTATCTGTCTATAGAAGAGATTGAATACGAGGGAATGACTTTGCTATGGGTTTTTGTGCCACCAACATCAACTGTGGAAAAATGTGCAAACAGAATTTATGATCGTAATGAAGATGGCGATATGGATATTACGGATTCGCCTATTCAGTTGCAGAATTTGTATAACAGAAAAAGTAACACTTATGCTGAGAGAAAAATATTTCCTTATGTTACAACAGCAGATTTAAGATTGGATTTGCTAGAAGAGGTAAGAAATCTGGCAAAGAGTAAAAAGCCGGATCATCCTTGGCTTGAGTTATTAGATGAAGATTTACTTAAAAGTGCTGGATTATGGGAAAAGGATTTTTCTTCAGGTATGGAAGGATACAATCTTGCCGCAGTGTTGCTTTTAGGTAAAGATGAGGTGATTAATTCTTGTTGACCTGGGTATGTTACTGATGCTCTTTACAGAGTAGAGAATATGGATCGTTATGATGACAGGCTGTTAGCCACAACTAATCTTATAGAAGCTTATGATCTTTTAATGGAATTTGTAGCAAAGCATATCTCAGATAAAATTCACTTAATAAATAACGTTAATATAAGCGTTAGAGATTTGATAGCTAGAGAGGTGATTGGCAATATTCTTGTACACAGAGATTATTTGTAAGCGCTTAATAAAACAGTGTCTTTCGGTATAGATGGGATATTTAAACCTTAATTTCGAATTTGGTATTACGTTATCTATGAATAGAGAAATGTCCCTAAAAAAAGGATTTGATGAAATAGAGAATAAGTTGAAGAGTATCAAAGGGGATTTTCAGCCAATCAGAATTCAAAGAATCGGGGAGAGGGATACTTTAATGATTACTAGCGAACATATTGTTCCTGAAACCGGTAATAGGATGAAAGTATTTCATATGATTTTTCAACTGAATGATAAAGAACGGAAAGAGGCGGCAGCATCAGCAAGAAAAAGGTAAAATGTATTTCGGTTGACATATTTTTAGCATATATTAAAAACTTCTGTCTTGTACATAGATATTAGGGAGGATTAGATGGCTGACTTGAAAAAAGAGATAAGATTCAAAAATTTACCATTATTGTTAAAAGATATGGAAATAAAAAAATGGGTTATTGATTCTTTTTTCTTTCCATATAAAAATAAGAATTATATTGTTATCTTAAAATTGTATAGAGAAAACGAAAAAAGACCTTCAAAGTATGCAAAGGCAACGGTTGAATTTATAAAGCAGGAAAATGTAAATGTATCAATTAAGGGATATATTGATTTTTATAATGTACATTTTGATAGTGCGTATGAATTCTGTGAATTTTTCGGTGTTGAAAAAGGTAACGCCAATAGAGATTTGTTTGAAGATTTTTCTGCTATATTTTCACGTTATATACCATCAGAAAAGGTGATTGTGAAGTCTTCAGAAGAGAGGCTACTTATTGGAAGAAGAGCAGAGGGCAATAATCCTAATGCGATATATTGTTTTGATGTTAGAAGAAATGGTAAAAAAGAAGATGGGACGCCTAATGGAAGAAGTGTTGAAAATAGCAATAAGGCAGAAATATTAAGACCAGATTTGTACAAAAGATATTTTAGTGATACAAACTTGAGTTTTTTCTTTTCTGATGATCCAACAGAAGAAAGAAAAGATAGAGAAATAATGGAGAGTTTTGCTAAAAGAAAATAATTAAAATTGTAGCATACGAGGTATATTGTTAATGATAATTTCAAAGAGGCTTGAAGATGCAGAGTTTATTATGTCGAAAGATGAACTGACATATTCTGCTGTTATCGGGGACTTTAAAAATGCAAGTCAGATACATATTTTGACGTATAATATTTCAAAAGACCAAAATGTCTTATTAAAAGCGTTGAAGGATTGTGAAAAAGATACAGAGATATGTATTGTATCAAATATTCCGGGACGTTGGGAATCCTATTTTGGAAAAACCTATGCAGATAAGGCAAAAAGAAGCATTTCATTATATAAAAGTAAGTTGTCTCCACAAAAGATTGCGGATAAAGCAGAGGTTTATTTTTGTTTTTCAAATCATGCAAAAATTATTATGACTGATAATATTGCGTATGTAGGATCGTCAAACTTTTCTGAAGAAAGTGCAGACAATTTTGAGTCGGGCTTTATAAGCAGAGATGTTGATTTTATTGAATTTCTACAAGAGGAAGTGTTTCCGTGGATTATTGATAGTTCTAGCGAATATAAGACAGATGAAGAACTTTTGTTTTTAGAAACGGCAATACGAAAGAGTATTGCA
>OGZW01002398.1_pt1 | contig 14689 bp, 15 predicted proteins | sample 1577001 | NCBI WGS metagenome assembly OGZW01 (sample SAMEA3541519, study PRJEB24748) | human gut metagenome | biome: human gut; feature: human-associated habitat; material: faeces | place: China | collected 2012 | reverse complement strand
AATCTGTCCCGGTACATAAAAATGACAAATTTTTTTGAAAAAAGTATTGACAAATGCTTTTTGGTCTGTTATAATTAATCAAGTCAGTTGGTGAGTAGAGAACTCACTGAAAGACAGATTGAATTATGCGGGTGTAGTTCAATGGTAGAATTCCAGCCTTCCAAGCTGGTCGCGTGGGTTCGATTCCCATCACCCGCTCCAATATATGTGTCTGTAGCTCAGTTGGATAGAGCAATTGCCTTCTAAGCAATGGGCCGGGGGTTCGAATCCCTCCAGACACGCCAATTTCTTTTTGGAATTCAAAAAGAGTTTAGTGTGCGTAGATAACTACCGCCATCATATGGTGGGTATAGTTCAGCTGGTTAGAGCGTCAGTTTGTGGCACTGAATGTCGTGGGTTCGAATCCCACTACCCACCCCATTTTAATTTTAATATACAGGGATATAGCCAAGTCGGTAAGGCACCAGATTTTGATTCTGGCATGCGTAGGTTCGAGTCCTGCTATCCCTGCCAGGGCCATTAGCTCAGTCGGCAGAGCACTTGACTTTTAATCAAGTTGTCCGGGGTTCGAATCTCCGATGGCTCACCAAGTGAAACCGCTTAAACGTATGTTTAAGCGGTTTTTTGTTCGTTAAATTGGATAGCGGCTGTTGTGTAATTTAATTATATAAAGAAATAAGATTAAACATTATATTTATTTTGTATATAGTGATAAGAAAATCAAAATTAAGGAGGTATTAGACAGAAATAAATGATGATTTGTATTTTTGTCCGTTGGTGGAAATGAATATACATAATTATGAATGTATAGAAAATTGTGATTGTATCGATGGGTATATAAAAATTTTATCCTTGCCTGATGAATATAAAAGAAAAGCGGAGTTTAAAGAAATTTGTAAAAAATGCAAATATCACATTGATTAAAATAGTTATAGCTTGTGAATAAACCTATTTCCAAATTGTCTGTTTTTTGTATGCTTTAAAAGCAAGCCGTTTTACCGTCTAATATAAAAAAATAAGGTGTTTATTATGTATATGGTGCAAAATCCTAATACGGAGGCAGTTATTCAAGTCGAAAAAATAACAGGTTCGGTTTTATCAAACCTTGAATGTTTTTCGGAAAAAAGTGTTGGAAAACAAAAAATATAAATAAAAAAGTGTTGAAAACATTAGGTTTTCAACACTTTTTTATTTGGCAGGGGTACAAGGACTCGAACCTTGGGCACGCGGTTTTGGAGACCACTGATAAAATCCTCTGTAACCCGCATGAATACTACGTTTTCAGACAAGTTAATTGATGCGTATTACAGTTTGTATTACAATTTTTGAAAACGCTATTTTATGCGTTTGTTTATTCAAAAAACATCGCATTTATAATCTTTTAGAATACTATCAACGGGATAAGTATATATCTTTATTTGCTTTCTTCTTATATGATTAGAGAAGATAGTTATGTTTAGTATAAAAATATGATATATTATATAATGATGAATTAAAATTAATATAATGACCATTAAAATCAAGATTAAAAACAGATTTTCTGTTTTTAATCTTGATTTTAGCCGCTTTTTGTGGTATAATTTATATAGTAAAAACAGATAACGTGTTAATATGGAGGTCGGGAATATGAAACTGCTGAAAATATCGGCATTAGGTTTGCCTTTGTTTAAGGGGAAATGTGAGATAGACTTTTTAGCACAACAAAGAGTTTCTTCGGATAATGCAGATAAAATGAATTGCTTATTTTCTAATGGTTCACAATGCTTTTATCAGAACAATGTTATTTCTTTTATAGGTATCAATGCTTCAGGTAAAACAACCATATTGAAATTAATAACATTTGTATGCAGAATGCTTAATAATGAATCTATAAATAATATTTCTTATTCTGAAATATTAGACGGATTGGGACATAAGGAAGAAGTGATTTTTGATGTTTACTTTTATTCGGAGAATAAAACTATCAACCAACTTCATACCGTTGTTGTAAGAAAAAATGGAAAACTGATTATTAAAGATGAATACTTAAAATCCAAACCATGTAAAAAAGTCAAAAGTAAAGCAGATATATTTAATTTTGATGATTGCGATATTGATATAGCCAGAAATAATGATGAAATGTTTTTGCTTGATGATGTCAGTATTACTGTGGCATTCAACAAGAAAAATAAAGATCAACTAATATTGGTTGATATGCTCCAATATACTAATGTTAATGAATTGAGCATATTAGAAAATTGTCCACCGGAACTAATTGCTTTCTTCGACCCAAGTGTTGAATATCTGAATATTACGAAAAAGGGCAAGGACTGTGATATTCAACTGAAATTCAAAAATGAGGAAGAAATAATTTTGAACAAAACGTCTGAGCTTAATCGTTATCTATCATCGGGTACTATCAAGGGAATAAATACATTCCTTAATGCGCTTAGGACATTTGAAAAAGGTGGTTATTTAATTGTAGATGAGATAGAAAATCACTTTAATCATGAGATTGTTTCCACACTTATACGTTTTTATATGGATAAAAGAGTTAATCCTAATGGTGCTATGATTATATTTTCAACACATTATGCAGAATTGCTTGATGAATTTGAACGCAATGACAATATTTATATTGTGCGAAATAGGAACGGTATCAATGCTGAAAATCTTGCAACTGTCTTAAAGCGAAATGACATCAAAAAGAGTGATGCATATCAGAGCGGATTTTTAGAGGGCACAACTCCTATGTATGATTCTTATATAAAACTAAAAAAGAGTCTTATACAATTCCACAAGGAGGAAGTGTGATGAAACTTTCAAAATATATTGCCTGTATTTGTGAGGGTGCTGCAGAGCAGGCTATCATAGAACGCTTACTTGATGCTAACAAATTGATTTTCACATATGATGATATGATTGAAGGCGAGGTTATTCGGTGTAGGAGTGCGAAAAAATTCGAAGAACGTTACTTGAGAAAGGGCTTTGACGAAAAAATAACAGTGCTAAGAATACTTGATTCACGTCGAGAAAAATTTAAATTAAGTAAAGCATATGCTCCTAAAATTGATGTTATAAATGTAATAACTGCACCTGAAATTGAAATGCTTATTATCTTAAATGAGGGTAAATATACAGAGTATAAAAAGTCTAATAAAAAGCCAAGTGAATTTTGTAAGACTGAATTGAAATATAAAAATGTAAAAAGTACAGAATTTTTAAAAGAGTATTTTGCTGATGCGAGTGTGCTTGTTTCGGCTATTATAGAATATAAACGAGTGTCAAACATTAGAAATGGTGAATGTACATTGGCTGATTTATTAAGGTGATGTATGATTAAATATAGGATTATACTATAATATATGGAATGGAAATAAAAAAACTCAAAAGATTAAGTTATGTAAATTTGATTGATGCGGAACTTGTTATAATAGCGTTTTTTAGAAATGCTGAAATGGTTTGATGCGTAATGATAAAACTATATTTGCTCATCATATGTACCTGATAAAAATTAACAGGTGCAGTGCAAGATAAATTAGTGGAATTGGAGGGATGAGATAATGTCATATACGGTTTGCTCATCAGAAAAATTAAGAAAATCCGGTGCAGATGCGGAAACTAAAGCTATGCTTTATCTTATGAACTTCCGTGAAGATAGTTCTGAAATGAATTATTTTGTGGTGGACTTTTTTAATGATGTTACAGGCATGGATAGAATGGGTAGAAAATTATGGGATGTTCAATCTAAAGCAAGTAAAACAGCAAGTGCTAAAGGAATTGGCAGAGAATTAGTTACACTTGGAGGTGCGGACATATTCTTGGACTATTTTATGCTGTTAATCCAAGACTATGTCTGTACTCTGCCGGACTCATATAGCCCAGTGACTGCTTGATTCGTTTTGTATTATACCACTCGATATAGCTGTTAATTTCATTTATGAAATCGTCCATTGATACACCTACCCACGAGCGCCCATAAAACATTTCGTTCTTTAATCTCCCGAAAAATCCTTCGCAAGCTGCATTGTCCGGTGAACATCCTTTTTTTGACATAGAACGTGTTAACCCGGCAGCTTGCATACGTTCTATCCATCCCGTCCATCGATAATGACATCCTCTGTCTGTATGTACAAGAGGATGTTCTGACGGTAATAATGTACCAATAGCATCTTCAAGCATTTTGTTGACTAAGATAGAATCCGGTGTTGTTCCGATATTCCATTTGACAACCATACCGTCAAAACAATCAATAACAGGTGAAAGATATACCTTTCCTGCCGGAATAGCAAATTCGGTTATGTCCGTTAGCCATTTTGTGTTTGGTTGTTCTGCGTGAAAATCCCTGTTGATTATATTGTCTACCTCCGGTGTGATTTCACCTTTATATGAGCTGTATTTTTTCATACGTTTTGTCGGTACTGTTAAATGTTCCTCTTTCATAATTCGACGTACAATTTTTTCTGAAACAGTAATTCCTATTTTTTTGAGTTCGCCATGGATACGCCTGTATCCATAACAATTCCTGTTTTCTTGAAAGATTATTTTTATTCGTATACGGATTTCGGCATATTTATCAGACTGCTTCATTACAGCTCTCTGATAGTAGTAGCTGCTTTTTGCCATGCACAGGCATTTCAACAGCTGATGCAGTGAATACTTATCTTCTACGGCATCAATAATCACTGCTTTTTCGCGATTTTTCAGCTCCGTTATATTGATGCCGGGGTCTTTTTTTAGCAGATTTAATGCTTCTTTTAATACATCAACTTCCATTTGTAACTGCTTGATTTGCTCCTGCAATTCTGAAATTTCCTGTTGTTTTGAAGGTTCTGTATTAAAATCTATATTTTCTCTTTTTATTTGTTTCTTAGATGACATAAGCCCTGCAACTCCAAATTTCTGATATTTGCGGTACCATGAATATATACTGGCACGGCTGTAACCAATATCTCTTGATACATATTCTACACCTTCTCCAAGAGAAAAGCAACGTTTAATTGCATCTAACTTCAAATTCGCATCAGGATTACGAGGGTGATTGGGTGCATTGATATATTTTTGTTTAATTTGATATTCTTTATCAAGCGAACCGTGATAATCAGCAATATCTGCTATTTTATTTCTGTACCAGTCATACAAGGTATGTCTTGATGGGTAACCAAGAAGAGTTACTACTGCCTGTACTGAACCTAATCGTTCAAATTCCTTTAGTGCTCGCTCTTTCTGTTCTTTGGTATACATTTATCTTTACCCCTTTCGGAGTCCAAGAATATGTCCGCACCTCCCTTTTTAAAAACTATTTGAGTGAATTTACATTTGTTGATTATGTAATCTTTATGGGAGGAGTTCCTGATACCTTTAGGATAGATTCTTCACAAAATCTTTTTAATGCAACTAATGTTAAAGAAAAGGCTTTAATCAGTGTCAGAGAAGGACTTGTAGAAGAAAGTAATAAAAAAGAATATATCGATAATTCTTATATCACAGATAAAAATATTGATAATTTTTTAAAAGTAGTTTGGTTTGTTGTTGATGATAAGTTACCACAAGATTATATAAAAGAGATTATAAAAAATCATCCATCAATCATTCCGCCTGATTCTGAGTTAATAAGTATTTTTAATGAGATTAGAAATAAACAATCAGAATTGAAAAATACAAATGTAGAGGGCGTAACAATAGAAAGGATTGATGAAGTTCTTTCATATGGCAGGGAATTAAAAACGCACGAAATAAGATTGTTAGTTTTGCAAAGAATTTTAAATACCGATCCTCTTTCAAAAGGTATACCTGAACCGTTTATGGAGGTGTACTTGAAATATCCGGAGGAAAGAAGAAAAATGCTACTAGAGCAATGTCAAAGTGCAATGTGCAGAGCATTATTTAACAATTCACTTGCACAAGCTTATTGGGCATTATTTGATAGTGTTTATACATCAATTATTCAGAATCCTGATAAAAATATCAATTATATTGTTGATTCGATTCCGGATGAAGTGTTAGATGCGTGTACGGATTTTGATGCATTTTCATTAAAGTATTTTATTGCCAAAATTAAGGAGGGGGTGTCAAAATGATTATACGAAAAGTGGCTGTTGGTAACAGTGAAGAAGCCTTTATTGAAGATACTCTTTCAGAAGGGCTAAATATATTACTGAGTGATGATAATGATAAAGGTAAAACTATTATTATTCAATCTATGCTTTATGCACTTGGAAATAAGCCTATTTTCCCGAATTCATTCAATTACAAAGATTTTGTTTATTATCTTGAATTTGAACATAATAGTGAAATATATATTATTGTGAGATCTGGAGATGAATATGTTCTAAAATACTCTGATAAACTAGGAATTTTTGAAGGAATGTCAGAGTTGAAAAGATTTTGGAATAACAATATTTTTCAGCTGCCTATGATTCCATTTCAGGGTGAAAAAAGAATTGTTGATATGGAACTGTTTGTTCAATTATTCTTTGTGGGTCAAGATAGCAAAGATACATCGACTATTTTTAATAGTGGATTCTACCATAAAGATGACTTTAGAAATATGTTGCTCTCATATTCCGGTGATTTTTCATCAGAGATCACGCCTAAAGAAATAATAAAGATTAAAGATAAAATTAGAAAGTTAAAGGCTCGAAGAAAAGAACAGTTAAACTTGTCTGATTTTTATAAGACAGTTGCGGTTGCACCAGAGTATTTGAGCAAAATTAAAGATAGAGATGCGTTTAATAAACGTGTTGATGAAATGGACTCTATAACGGATTTGATTACCGAAATTAAGAAAAAAAGGAATCGCTTAGCTGCCGAAAAATCATTATGGAATGGAACATTAAAAGAACTTAATTCATTGAATAGGAATATTAAAGTGGGTGAATTACGCTGTATGGATTGTGATTCTAACCATATAGCTTATAAAGGAACAAGTAAATCTAAATATTCCTTTGATATTTCGACACCGTTGATGAGAAAGCAAATAATAGAATCTATAAATGAGAAGATTTCTGATTTTACAGAAGAAATAAAAAAGTTTGATTTTGAAATACAAAAGCAACAAGAGGAACTCAACTCTTTGATGGATAATGAGGATATAACCATAGAAAATATTGTTGCATATAAAATGGGATACAAGAGTGTTGCTGATATTGAACAAACAATAGACGATATTGACAAAGAACTCGAACAATATGAATGTACTCTCAAAGTTGGAAAAAGCTTTTCGGATGAAGCAAAAGAGGAAAGAGAAAAATTCTATGGTCGTTTTATGTCTTTAATGAATGAGAAAAAGAAGCAAATAGATATAGAAAGCGAAAAGGAATACGAGGATATTTTCACAAAACGAGGCACAGTTGTTTCTGGTAGTGAAGAAACTGTATTCTATGTTTCAAAATTGTTGGCTTCTGTTGAAATGACAGATCATGATTGTCCAATTATAATGGATTCTTTTAGAGCTGAAGATCTTTCTACAGATAAAGAAAAACGTGTGTTAGAATTGTTTGGCGAATTAAGAAATCAATGTATTTTAACAACCACATTAAAAACAGAAGAAATAGGAAAATATGATGACATGAAGAATGTTAACATAGTCGATTATTCTTCTCATAGGACAAATAAAATTCTAAATCAATATGATTTAGAAGAATTTAAAAAATTACTTCAAGATATGTACATAGAAATATAGAGCGTTGAAAAATCTACAAGTTAATATTTCGAGTAATCATCTCTAAGTGAGATAGAAAAAGGGAGAAACTTTCACAGCCTTGATTTAAATGATAAGAAGCTCAGATAGCAATGTATTTGATGTCAGCTGCTGAGCTTCTTATCATTCGTACTGTAAATCATCATAGTATCCTAAGCATCATTCAGGAATCCAGATTTCCGAATGTGCATAGGATTAACCAGTTCTCCTTTTTCGTGAAGTAAACTAAATTTGTAATTCAATAGTGGACCGCACTCTAAGGTAAATAATGAGTGTGCTGTAGATTAATAAAGTTTGATTAACGATTTCGTTAATTCTAATTATCATCTATAATAATTTGTATTTTGCCATGATATTTATCAATAGTTTCTTTTATAAAAGAAACTATTGATAAAATTTAAAAAATTTTTTATTATAACAGAAACGAATAAGAGAGGCGGTAAGCATTATTATAATTTTATGATACTTCTGAATAGCTTAGTTCGGCAATACCGGATATGATGTCTTTAACTTGATTTATCAATTTTTGAATACGAACGGAAACATCAAATGAATATGATTTCTCACCGCATTGGGAACATACTTGGGTAGGAACATTGTGAATAACAATAATGCGATTTCCTAAGTCAGCGATATAATTCGTACATTTATTTTCCATAGCTGATTTACATAATAGACATCTCATTTATAAACCTCTCTTTAAAATAACCTCAAAATATCCATTTATTTTAAATTTCTATCGGTAAGTATTTGTTATATAGTATATTTTATGGTATCATAAAGAAAATAAAAAGTCAATAAAAGCAGTTTGAGAGAATTGAACAAAAGCTTGACATTGTGTCAATGGTGTGAAATAGAGCATTCCAAACAGTTACAAATATTCCTGAGGATCAAGAAATAGGTGTATGAATGCAATTAGAGATATGACATCGGTGCTTTTTTTATTCCGTAATTTGTATAATCATCTTGGGGGGTATCCGGTGGGGTATCTTGGGGGGTAACAATAGATTTTTGCATGACTCGCTGGAGAAGATTCATGATAAAACAATAAAATGGCAATCATGCAGACCATTTAAAATACATTTAAAGTTATATCGGTTGATATGGTGATAAATATGTATCCAACATTTCATGAGGCGGATATTTCAAAATTTACTGCCGCTATGAATGAATGCATGACAAAATTTGACATTAAAATTGTATTAGCAAGATGAAGTGAAAATATGGGAATTGCTTAATGTGAACTGTCGCAAATTTTGAATGTAAATTTGTGGTTGGTTCAAAATTATGAGAAAAAAGAATGATGTAAATTCTGCAAAAGTATTGACTGTTATAAATTTATCAAGAGCATTACGTTGCAAAGCGGAAGATTTTATAGAGTATTAAAATAACATATAAAGAAATTATTGGAGTATCGAATTGATAAATTCGATACTTTTTTTATTGTCTTTGGAAGGTAAGGAAATTCTATTTATAGCAATATAAAGAACAATATAAAGAACAATATAAAGAATAATATAAGGAACAATATAAGGAACAATATAAGGAACAATATAAAGAATAAGAATAATGTCAAGAACAATATCAAGAACAATATTAAGAATAATATCAAGAATAATATCAAATGTAAAACAAAGCATAAAAATGTATGCGGATGTAACTATAAATTCGATACCTTTCTACAAAAAACGTTACGTCATTTTAAAAAGCGACCAAGGTTTTATGAACATAAAAAACCCCCTATGGACTAAAATATAAAAATTTATTTGGATTTTGACAAACTGATAAATATTAAATTTGGAGGTTTTTAAAATGAAAAATTTAAACGAACTGCCTGAGATATTGGAGATCTCAGATCTAATGGATTACTTAGGAATCAGTCGGTCAGGTGCGTACCGACTTGTGAGAAAAAAAGGATTCCCGGCGTTCAAATTGTTGGGCCGATATACAATACAGAAAGCATCGCTAATGAAATGGCTGGCTCGGCAAGAACGTGAAGCGGAAAAGAGTTGATTAAGATTATACATTATTTATATATATTGAAAGCAAGGCGGTAAAAGAAAATGAAAAGAAGAGGAAATTCGGAAGGGTGTATAACGAAAGATTCCAGAGGCAAATGGATTGCACGTCTGCAAATTGGTTATAACAGTAACGGCAACCCGAGAATAAAAACATTCAGCGGCAACACCCCTACAGAGGCACGGCGTCGAATGAATAACTTTAAGAAAAATCTTACGAATATGGATGGTCTAACAAAAGCAGATGGTCTTATGAGTGAGGGACTGAGGTATTGGAGTGATAAATACAAAAAGCCGACCTTAAAGCCAAGCAGCTATGATAGGTTGATGCAAACTATCGAATACCAAATCATCCCATACATAGGGAATTACATGATTCAAAAGGTATCAACCGACGATATTCAAGAATCAATCATCAATCGCATGCAAAAGCAAGGCTTATCGCATAGCAGTATCAAGAAGGCGTATGAAGCTCTTAATGGGTTTTTCAGGCAATACGTTGTAGAACAAAAAATTGTTTTCAATCCGATGGTGGGCGTTATACTACCCTCAAAGAGTCAATTCAACACAAAGCAGTTGCAGGTGTTAAGTGGGGACGAAATGAAAAAATTTGTAAGTGTAGCGGCGGAAAAACTGAAAAAAGGTGAATGTAGATACAGATACGGATATGGATTAATATTCGTTTTGTACACCGGATTAAGAGAAGGTGAAGCATTGGCACTGCAATACAAACACTTAGATTTGAAAAATCGGAAAGTCAGAATTGAACAGAATTTGGTCATGGTCACAGATGGCTTAGGGAACAAAAAGCGTAGACCTTTAATTCAACGCTCGGTTAAAACAGAAGCAGGTGTAAGGGAAATACCACTATGCGATATTGCGCTTGAGGCGATATCTAATCACATTGCGTTGTATTATACGGGTAACGACGAGGATTATGTATTCAAGACAAGGACAGGTACTCATCTTACACCACATAATATTTCAAAAGCGGTGAATCAGGTATTCAAAAGAGCAAAAATCGACGCAAGTGGAATGCATATTTTGAGACACTCGTTTGCTTCTTATTTATTTGCAAAAGGGTTGGAAGTAAAGTACATAAGCAAAATATTGGGACATTCCAGTATTCAAATCACCTACGACACATATGTTCATACAGACTTTGAACAGTTGAAACAGATTGTTACTGCGATATAAGAACCGACAGGCAAGCCCGTTTAGTGAGGGCTTGCCTATTATATTTTAAGATAAATATTTGGCTCGAATCTTGTAGACATAGTATTTTTTTGAGTTGGCGTTTTTATTGAAAACAAATCGCTTGTCATTTTTTAATAGCATGTTTTTTGATACGAGGTATTTCCTCAATGCGATCGACGAGTTATGTATATCTTTATCAAGGAATTCTTTGACAACCTTGTCGTTGAAAGAATAAACATCTTCTATTTGTCCTGTGGAAATTTTATGCTCATCAAGCCAGACAGTTTCTTGTGGGGAATCATTGATGTGTTCTTTGATAATGGTTTGGAGGTAGTTTAAAAACATGTCCCGGTCGGTATCTAAATGTGAATCGACTTTAGGGATTAATGCGTTATAGTCGTTGTTGCATATTGCATTTAATGCTTTACCAAAAGAGGGTGGAATGGTTTTCCTCAACAATGTAGCAAAAAGAACTGCGGATGTGTATAAATTATAATAAAATAATTCCTTATAAGTTGTACGTTTCAAAACGTTACTATTGCTTTCAATGTTATCCCTGTTCTCGCTATTCTCGTCATTCGTACTATAATAAAGAATTCTATTATGTGTGTAGAAAGTCCTAAGTGGAGTACGAATACTATTATACACCTGAAGCGGTTGTTCAGACCAATACTGCCAACTATCTACCACATGACGATATAAAATATTAACATAAGGCTTTAGTTCATGGAATTCACGCATTGATATTTTCTTGGCATTTGATAAGTTAATGTTAATCAGCCTAAAATTATCAAAAATACTTTCGTTTTTCTTTTTGTGTGCGGCGAGAAATACAAAATTTGTATCCCAAAGACCAACATCACTCAAAATAGATTGCACTATTTTCGATCTTGATGATAATTGACCTGCTTCTGAATATACAAGAATAGGAGTATTTTTGAAATTTTCATATGTTGCTATGCGAGGGCACATGTTTTCTGAAGTGTTAATATCTTTAGTAGATAGTGTATTTATTTCTTTTGAAATGTTAATGTGAAAGTTATGTGGATTTTTTATTGATGTATAACCATATGAAAATGTATTCAAAAACATGTTGGCGGCAATATTTAATGTATCAGTATTTTTAGTATGAAGCCAAAGATTAAAATTGAAGAACAACCAACCATTATCTTCATCATCTATTTTGTCTTTAAGCAGTAGATAATCTCTTTTGTCAATAACATCGCTATCATCAAGCCTTTTTACTTCAAATATATACATATATTTTGATAACGATGAGAAAAAAGAGTACAACGTATACAAAAATAGAGGTATATAAATTGGGTTGTTTTCTAAATACGATATAACATTATCATATGCTTCTTCCAAGAGCATATCATCGTTTCGTTGGGTAGGCATTAAATTTGTATCAATTAAATTTGTTGGCAGAAACTTTAATTGCTTTTTGTATTTAAAAAAAGGATTTTGGTTGTATATTATTTCCCAACATTCATAATCCTCAAAAGTTAATCCCTGAAATGGATGATAGCCATCTTGATATAGTCCGATACCAATATTATCTTCTGATTTATTATATATATGCACAACTTCTGTAAAAAAAAGGTCAATTAGCTTTTCATGAGGATTAGCAAGATTGTATTTGCCCATGATTATTTTCTTTTCGCCTTCATCTTCATATGTATAGAAGTTAATCAATTGCTTAAATGCTTTTGTTTTGCTTGCAAAAATACTATTATTGAAATTAACAATACATGAGCTTGCAAGTGTGTCTGTGATATTGAATTTGTCTTTATATTTGTTTTTGTATTCAAAACAAGCGTAATAGGTATCGGTATGAGGGAGTTTAGCAATACTGGATAATTTTATATAAAAGCCATCAAAAGCCATATGATTCACCACCTAATTTTGATATTTACATTATATCAAGTTGGGTTTAGAAATACAAGAATTAAATTAAGTAGCTTTTATATGTTACTTGAAAATTAGCTCAGTACGTTTGCTTTATGAAATTTCGTAAGGTTGCAGGCGATATTTAATTCGCCTGCGTATCCCTAAACATTTTTGCTGTTGATATAATTCAGAAGTTCATCTTTTGAAATTCGCCATTGATGACCGACTTTTACACCGTGGATTGTATCGGACCATAATAGTTTCAGTAATGTTTGGCGTGAAATCATCAGTGTTTCTTTTACTTCATTGAAAGTCATTATCAACGGAAGCTCATCTGTTGAAGTATAGTATTCTATATAAACACCCTTTCTTTATTTTTTTATAAAAATGTTGGAGACTTAATGGGATATAATTTTACATAGATGGACAAAACAGATATTTAAGAAAAAGAATGCTTATCATTGTAAAAAATACATTGGTTGAAATAAATATAGCATGGAAAAAAATTAAAAAAAGAAATAAGGAGAATGAAAAATATGGAATATAATAAGGGGAATCTCGAATGGGAGATAAAAAATAAGAATGATGAAAATAAAACAGTTTTAGGGAAAATCAATATGAAGATTCACACGATAGAATTTTCAAAGATATTGACATATGAAGAATACAAGAATATGACGGAATATGTTTATTCACAGAACCGGAAATGTTATAAAAAGATGTATGCAGTCATATATACCGGTATGAATGATAAGGGGATACGATTAGAATTGTATAACCACCGTGTGAATGACGGAGCTTATTATAAATTGAAATATATTATCACATTAGGTAGGTATAGAAAAAATGATAATTATTTGGAATTAGTAGAGATTAGAAAGGCGTATAATTTACTTGCAGAAATCGGAGAGTATATAAAAACACAGTGTGAAATTTTGCCATTACCGAATGAGTGCAATATCACTCGAATTGACTTGACAAAAGATATTTATGTGGGAGATGTGGTTGATTACATAATAAAACAGCTAAATAAAAGTTTTACCGGATTTAGGTGTAAGCCGAATTATATTGACTGTAAGGAGAATGCAACATTTACAAAACATAGCAGTAAGAGCTCAACAAAGATATTTGAGCTATCATTTTATGATAAATATGAGGAAATGAAACATCATATTGACAGCGGAAATTATCATTATGATGAAGACATGCTTAATCAAGCGAAAGGTATTCTTCGTGTGGAATTTAGATTTTATAAAACAAGAATTCAAGGAATGAAAAAAACGGTAATATTAAAAGTACAGAAGAATTATTGAATTTATTATCAATAAACTCAGAAGATATTATTAATAAAAATCTAAGTCAACTATACTTAAAAGGTGCGTTCTATAAACTCGACAGGATAAAAATGAAAATTGAGACGGGGCGTTTTCATACAAAGACAAAACATAAAATGCTGGAGTTTATACGATTATCGGTATTACATAAAAGTTCAAAAACTGCCGCCGAATACTTTATTAGGGAATATTCGGAAACCGAATTGAAAAAGGTTATGGAAAAATTTAAAGAGATAGGCATTATACCTACACCGATTTCCGTTCGACAGAAATTTGAGGAATGGAGTTTTATGTAAGGAAGTAGGTCTGTTTAGACCTACTCCGTTACTCCTTTTTGCCGAATAAATACATAAGAGCGGTAATCGGCAGAAGTGATAATAAAAACCATTTACCCATGAAAAACACCTCCTTACCAAAGCATAAGCAATACTTTTTTAATTCCTTTTAGTATCGTTCGTATCATATCGGAAACCTCCTTTCGATTATTCAAGTAGATAATGTATAAATGGAATTCGATAATATACGATAAAAACCGTATTATGAAAGTTATGATTTATATAATATCTCTG
>OGZW01002390.1_pt1 | contig 14713 bp, 5 predicted proteins | sample 1577001 | NCBI WGS metagenome assembly OGZW01 (sample SAMEA3541519, study PRJEB24748) | human gut metagenome | biome: human gut; feature: human-associated habitat; material: faeces | place: China | collected 2012 | reverse complement strand
CGAACACAGCCCCGTCAAAATATGTCCCCACGTCTGCTGCATACGCCGCTTGCCGTCGGGCCGCTCGTCGCGCAGGAAACCGATGGAGTGCAGGGTGAAAAAGCCGGGGTATTGCTCGCAGCCGTAGGCAATGCGCGTGTATATCCAAGTGATGCACGTCTGCACGTCCCGAAACACATCCGCATCATCCGGACGGTGGAAGATCTCCTGCCAGACGCTGCCGATCGTTTCGCTCATCAGCGCCGCCTTGGAATCAAAGTAATTATAGATCGAGCCCACCGACACGCCGCAGGCCGCGGCGACCGCGCGGATGCTGACCGTGGACCATCCCTGCTGCTGGATCAGCTCCCGGCTGGTTTTCAGGATCTCCTCTTTGGATGTGACCGCTGCGTTCATACAAGCACCTCAACTTGAACAGTGTTCATGTTCGCGTATCATTATAGGTCAATCACGCCGGAAGTCAAGTGCAAAAACCGACAAAATGTATACGCCCATTATTACATTTTGTAAACCCGAAAGTGAAACCGCCTTGATGTGAGAGCAATTTGGTAGACAGGACAAAAGATACCAGAATTCGGTTAAATAGCTTGTGGGGGTATTCGGTGCACGCGCCAATTTTCCCGGAACAGTACATTGATTGGGCTAAATGAACATATAAATTCTGTCCCGGTTAAGCCTGCACGGTTTTTTCGTAGTTTCCGGGGGTACACGTTGCGCTCTTCATCGCCCGGGGATGGTGGGGGATATTAGTAGGACATCGAGCGCGGGGTGAAGTGAAAAATACCCGCAAAAAATAAAAAGGTCAATTTCAAGAAAACGCTCGACAATAAAACACTTGATGCGTATAATAAAGCCGAGGTAACTTCGCCGTCCTTAAAGTAGTTTGTTACAACTTTAGTGGTGCTGTTTGTAGCGCCGACGCTGGAGAAGAACGCACGCAACTGAGTAAGTTCGTCATCGCTGATGAAGAAACTGTCACCCTCTTGCCAATTTGCATCGTATCCTTTTGGAAGCTTAGCATTGATTTCGGAATTAAGCTTGTTGAGGTCAACGCCGTTTCCGTTATTACCGAAACGTACAACCATACCCTTAAGAATATCAGTGTAATACGGAGAAGTGGTTGTGTCGACATTACCGTTCATAAGTGCTTTTTTGCACAAATCGGTCATAATAGTGTTGCCTACTACATATTCGATATATGACTCGATTTGGTAATCTGTTGTCATGCCCTCTTTTTGTGCAAGAGTCTCGAAAGAAGCATCTTCGGCAACACCTAATTTAGCGGCAACAGCTTTTCTTGCGATTTCCTTAACAGTGTCATAAACATTGTTTTCAGTGTCGCTTACTGTGAAGCCCTTAAATGTCATAGGAACCTGATAAAGCGATGTGCTGTCAACTGTTTGGTTAAATGTTGCACCGCCGTCGCTTATCAATCTGATAAATTCGCTTGCTGAGATGAAGCTCTGACCGACACCGAAGTCGTAGTAAATAACGTCAGCCAAATCGTTAAGCTTAACATTGATACCGTATGTTGCATACTTAATGTTAAGTGTGCCCATATAGTTGTTAACAACGGCTTGCTCATCAGCTGTGAGCTTAAAATCAAAGTTCTTCAACTGGTAAAGTGTGGCAGTATCATAAGTGTCACCGATAGCTTCGCCGTTAAGCTTAACTGTTTCAACAGCACCGCTTTTTACAGCTTCGGTATAACGCTTAGCAATTGCTTCTACCTTATCACTGTCTGTACCTTGCTTTATCTTTTGAGCATAAAGGTCGGCTAAATACCAAAGGCTGTTTGTTGAGAACTTGATAGTTTGACCTGCGGCATTGTAGCCTGAAACGGTACGTTCGCTTTCTTTACCGTATAACCATTCGTCAAGCTGATCTCTCGTGTCTTTAGATAAGTCTTTGTTGTCTTTGTACTTTAAGCAAAGGGCAGTAAGTGAAAAATAATCAATTGCGCCCGTTGAACCGCTTAAGTAGTTATAATCTTCAGGATTACCCATACCTGTTTGAATATAACTTTTTACAAAGTCTGACTGGCTTGTCTTTGCAAGTGCGCCGATAAGAGTCGGCTGCAATACGCCGAGTAAATCCTGAAGTGTTGTTTCACTTACGATTTGCTCTTTTTCTTTGGTGGTAAGTTCCGCTGCGGTCTTACCTAACTTTTTAGCACCCTTTTCATAAACAGGCTTGCTTATTGCCTCAATGCCCATGAGAAGGGAAGGCAGCTGGTCTGCCAATTTGTTAAGTGTGTCGAATGCCGAATCGGTGTCAACACTTGTCGTTTTCCAAAGCGGGTTGTCATTACTCTTGGCGAACGCAGTAAATCCAACCGAGCATGTGGTCACGACCATTACTACAGCTAAGAAAAAGCTGAGTATCTTTTTGCTCGTTCTCATATAAATCTCTCTCTCCTTTACATATGATTTACGAACTTGTCGTATGGTAACGCATTTTTTGGATAATGCGCCGAGCAGTATTTGTTCACAGTTTCTACACAAAAAACTGCTTTTTAGGCGCAGGATATCCACACGCGTATTAACAAATACAATATATTTATAACAAATAAAAACTTATAAGTCAATAATTTTATAACATATTTTGAATTTATTGTGAATTTTCACATATTTTTGCATTGATTTTTGACGATAGAGAGTTGCAAAATAGACAATACAACATAAAAAGTCTAACAAACATAATTCGACAGAAAATTGACTGTAAAACGTAATATAATCCATATAAAGTCGGGTAAAATTCTGTTCGCTTTGTAAAGGCAAACATCTTTACAAATGTAAATTTTATGTAAAGTATCACAGCTTTACTTGTGAAAAATTACGACTTTTTCGGCACCAAATTATAAACAAATTGTAAACTTTTAGTTAATAATTTGTGCAAGGTGTCAAAAATAAGTTTGCTTTTTTGGACATTGTTACAAAAATATCATTTGTCGTTTGTCTTTATTGACTTTTTTGTTGCCTTATGTAATAATTATAATGTGTTTAAAGCACATATTGCGCAGTTTTTGGTGCAACGGTTTGGCTTTGCCGACCTTCAGTCTAATTCAGATTGCCTGATGGTCAGAGATTGTGACAGGCTCCCACGCAATATGTTAACACTTTATTATTCAATTAATTTTAAATTTAATGGAGGTAAAAAATGAAAACGAAGGCAAAAAAGTTTTCACATAAGCTTCTGGCATTATTTATGGCAGTGCTTATGGCAGCTTCCTGCTTTACCGGTGCTTTAACTGCTTATGCTGATACTATGAGCAGTGAAAAGACGTATGCCGACGACTCAATCGAATATAACGATTTGGCGTGGGCTATTCTTTCCGATGAACAGGTAGCTACAGCTTTACTTGACTATGCTGATTTGATGCTTGCCGAATACGGTCCGCAGATTGATAAGCTTCTTGAAAACCTTCCTTCAAGTATTACCCAGTATATCACATGGGACAGCAACAGCCGTACCCTTAAGCTTAATGCTTTTGGTCTTATTAAAAAAGACATTCCGGTACGTACTCACAGTGTTGATGAAATTTTCTATACACTTCAGGGTGTTGCTTCTCTTCTTGACTCATATGGTAACTTACTCGGTGATGCCGGCAACCTTAACTTTAAGGCTGTTGCTACTAAGGATTGGAATATCACAAGAGAAACTGCATCTTCAACCGATATTTTAAGAAGGGTAATCGGTATTTTCCAAAACCTTTCTTGCGATTATAACGGCGCTGATATTTTAGGTCAGGTGCTTAGAGGTAACTTTACCCTTGGTACTCTCGGTAACGTTGCAAACCTTGATGTATATAAAATCATAGGTAATCTTTTGGGCTTTACAGATACAAAGTATAAAACAAACTTAGTATACAATGTTGCTCAAAACCTTATTTTCCAATATACTAATTGGTATACGGCAGATGAAATTAATAATTTCAAGAACGGTACTGCAACATGGGTTTATGATGACCAGCTTATTAATAAACTTACAACAGAGCTTCTTGATAAGATTAGCGTACTTGTTACATATAATCAAGAATACACAGATGCTGATTCGCAAACAGCAATTCAGGATACATCGGCTACACGTTATTTGAAGATTAAAGCTGAAATGAAGGCAAGCGGTTCTGACTACGCTACTGCAGCTGCAAAGCTTGGTTATGACCCTAACCTTATATATTCAGATGAATTTAAAGACGATGAGGGTAATCCTCTTAACGTTCTTCTTTTTGCTTATGGTGCTCCTGACAAAAACGGTTATGCAACAGCATCAACCACAAAGGTAACACTTAAGGCAACCGATAATCTTTTTGATTTCGGTTATAGAGCTCTTGACCTTGCTTGGGATACAGTTCTCAAGGGTACAGTCAAACTCCTTCACGTAAATGACGGATTTGATAAGGGTCACGGCGCTAACTTTGATAACAACTATTATTATTTCTTCGACCAAAAGGGAGAGTGGAATGATAATGATGTTGCTGCAAACTATACACAGGCTAAGCTCGATCAATGGGCAAATGCAGTATATAAGGATTATAAGTTTGATTCTGCAAAGGATTTCCTTGCTTATGTTAAGAAGACGGTAACTTATGACCGTACAGCTGCCGAGAACTCAACAGGTTCTTGGAAAGATATCGACGCAACGAGACTTTTTGCTAAGTTAAGATACAGCCCACTTGCTGATTACGGCTTTAAAGTAACAACAGGTCCTATCAATCTTTACTTTGCAGAAACAGGTACTCCAAACCTCGATAAGTTCTTTAGCGATAGCTATTCAAAGTACAGCTCAATGGTAGCAGGCTTTAATGACGCACTTGTTGCAGCAGTTAAGGACTTGTTCCCGCAGAGCGGCAACGTTATCGGCACACGTCCTGAAATGACAACAACCGGTGATTTTGCAACTATTGACGCAGCAGCAATTAAGTCAATCGTTTCAACACTCGTTGGCAACGCTTGCAAGATGGTTCAGTACACAGCAGACGCTACAGACGCTAACATTCTTAAAGCTTTCTACGCAAAGAACGGCGCCAGCGCTGTTCTTACAGAGAAGAATCTTGAAGAAGCAATGATTCCTATGCTCGTTGCTTGTATCGGTCAGGTAAATCTTGGCTCAGGCAAGCTTGAGAAAATTATCCATCCTTCTGATTGGGACGGATGTAAGGATGCAGAAGCAGTAGCTTATGTATGCCTTAAGGAGTATTTATCATACTCAATGCCTAACAAGGATTATTCAAAGCTTGTAAAGATTGACAGCGACGGAACAATCAATGCAACACTTGAAGGCACAATTCTTCCAATGGCTCGTGACGCAGTTGCTTATGTAATTGAGGCTTACGTTCCTCTTGAGGACGAAAACGGCAATACTTGGAAGACAGAGTCAGCAGCTGTTGATTCTAAAACAACACTCTTTGACCTTCTTAATTCTGTAGTTTGCTACTACGGTGGCGACCATGCAATGGAGAAGGCTGTAAACAAGGGCGAAAGAGCTATGGGCGTAGGTGCTCTCCTCGGTATTTGTGATGGAAACGGCAACAGCCTTATCACAACAAAGAATACTCTTTGGGAAAACATTAATGCAATAGCTAATAAGCTTATGCCTGTTCTCGGTACACTTCAGGGTACAGGTTATGCTAAATTCAATTCAGAGGAACTTATTTGGAACAACATTGTTCTTTCATTCCTTGATATTGGTAAAGAAAATTCAAAGACAGGTCTTTGCGGCGTATCTAACTTCCTTAACCAGTTATTTACAATTGTTTCTGCAGAGCCTATCCAAAAGACTTCAATCGTCGTAACAATTTATGATTTACTTAAGGATCTCATTAACGGATTGTTTGGCGCACGTTACAGCGGACAGAGCTTTAAGACAATCGTTCCTGATGCTACAACTACTCATCCGTTTGATGATTTCTTCCAGGTTAAGGTACTCGCAGGTACAGACGGTAAGAACTTGGGTGCATTCCAAAAGCTTATCTGTAACTTTGTAGAGTTCGGCGGATACGGTACAAACGGTCCTAAGACCTACTCTGATTCTATTATCAGAGGTATCTGTTTCGCAGTACAGGCAGTTAACAGCTTCCTTCCTAATGCATTGACTACACTTGGTCAGCATCAGCTCAAGATGGCTACTGCTTCGTTCGGTTCTAACACCGTAACAGGCTGTACTTCAGGTGAACCTTATGATGATGTACTTACTGTTACAAACAACTCGGTAGGTATCAATGCATCGTACATCAAGGACGGCAAGGCTACTCAGCTTTCACGTTACTATGTAAAGATTACAAGCGTGCTTCAATATGATGTTTACAACCAAGAAATGCCTGATGATACAATAGATTTCCCTGCAACTCCTATTGATCCGGGTAAGAGTGCTAAAATTAATATTTCAGTTCCGTTCGATGTTTCAGGTTCTGATACAACAAACACATGCCGTGTTGTTGTAAATTATGATATCGTTGATGATCAGGGCAATGTTCTTTATGGAGGCAATACTGTAACAGCTTATAAGCTTCTTACAAGTGAAGTAAGCTTCAGAAATGCTCTTTATGATGCTGATTATAACTTCAACTCTACATTCCAGCAGACAGACGGCACTGACAGAGAAGAAAACGGTGTAACCGTTCATTCTCTTACAGGTATCGGTGGTAATATCTCTGCAAACTATCCCGAAAAGATGGTTATCGCTTCTAACAAACTTAACGAAATCGCTCAGTATTCATTCTTTATGAAGGGCGGCAGTAAGGAAAAGAGCATTGACGGTGTATTCTTCTTTGACAGAAAATCCGGCTATGAATCAAATAACCTTACTACTGCAGCTAAGGCATTCGATGATTCTAATTTAACAACAGTAAATATCGGCGAAAATAACGCTATTGCTCGTTGGGATAAGTCAACAGGTGATCTTCTTAAGATTGGTATGTATGACTATCGTGTAGAAACATCTGCAGGCTCAGGCGAATTCGGCGAATGGCAGCGTAACCGTACAAACGGTTCTACAGGTAGCGGCCTTGGTGCTGTTGACTACTACAGAGGTTATACTTCTGAGGAAATCGGTAACATTTCAAAGCAAAATGAGGGCAAGGAGATTGAAACAAGAACTCACGTTGCATTCACTCTTCAGGAAGCACTTGATGCTAAGATTATTGCCGGTTACCATATCAATGAAAGCGGTATTTATGATACAATGTATCTTAAGACCGGTGGTAAATATAACTATGATAACATCTTTAATATGGTTACACTCGGTACCGGTATTGATGCTATCTATATAAATACCTCAAAGCAAACATTTGGTTCAAATGCTGTTAATAACTACAGACCGTTTGGTTTCGACGGTGAGGCTACTGTTAAGACCGGCACTTATGATGTTAATGTTAACTTCTATAATTCAGGTTCTTATAAGACAGGCAGCTTCCAGCTTGTTATCGGTGAAAGCGGTTCAGCCGGCTCACTTGATAAGAACTATAAAGAACTTGCCAATATCATGGCTAACTATAAAACATCCGACTTCAAAGAGGATGCATCTATCGGTTCAGTTTATGATTTGGCTAAGGATGCTCTCATGAATGTACTTAGCGTTCAGTCAGCTCCTTACACTGCTGAATCAGCTCTTACTCAGTCAGATAAAACAGAGTATGCAGTTACAACTTCAGTTACAACTTCCGCAACAGGCGATCGTGCATACGTTCCTTACTCAACCTCTAACGAAACAGTAACATTTACTGTAAAGGGTACTCAGGTAAGCTACACAATCCCTGAATCGGTTAAAGCAACTGCTTATGTCGGTGGCACAGTAGACGCTACAACAGGTGCAACCAGTGGCGGCGTAAAGGGAATTTACTATTCCGATGAGAAATGTACAATGCCTATTTACTCACCAAAGCCACTTACATCATCAGATGTTAAGAATGGCAAGGATGCTGCATTGGCTAATGTAACACTCGGTCAGGACGGTAACTATTACCTTACTAACTCAGTTAAGTATGCTACAAAATGGGATCTCGATACATATCCTGGCGGCCCATGGCAGAGACCGACAACTACTCAGGATACAAACAAAGATAACGAGCCTCTTTATAATCAGGTTCAATATGTATACAGAAATGCTGAAGGCAAAAAGTGCAACTCAGGCGATAATTGGGCATGTAAGTTCCCATCAGCTGAGTATCAGCTCATTCCTAACTCAGGCAAGATGGACTCAGTAGATAATCGTGGTATTGCTACTCAGGCTAATGACAGACTTGAATATGTTCTTAGCGTAGTTAAGTCTCACCTTATCAGCTCATCATCAACACTCTACAATGAGATTTCTGAGCTTAGAAACGGTCTTGAAGAAATTAACTTTGATATTCTTACATATAATAAGATGGTAGAATATGCAAAGAAGGCTGAACAGCAGTATACAGTTGACGTTGATTACGTTGACGCAACAACAGGCAAGACTGTTGAAAGAAACGGTATGTCTTATGTTGACGCTGCTAAGCTTATGAATGACCTCAAGAATGCAGGTACTAAGTTTACTTATACCACAGCTTCTGAAGTATCTTCTGTTCAGGCAAAAGAATACGTTAAACTCTTTAACATATTCGCTTCTGCAGTTATTGAACGTGGTTACCAGGGCAAGCAGCTTGAAAATGAAATCAAGTGTGCATCGGGTAATGCTTACTCAATGCTCAAGGCAACACCTGCTACATACAATGAGGACGGTACAGTTGCTACTGAAGCAACCGTATCTAAGAATGGCGTAGCAGCTAACCCACGCTTTGGTTCATTTGATGCATCAGGTAAGCTTGTTAACGAAGGTGCAACAAAGTACTCATCAGCATCTTGGAACAGATACGTGAGAGCTCTTGCTGCCGCAGTTGACCTTGCTAACTATGGTAACGGTTCTTATAAGTATAAGAATTCCGGCACATTCAATATCAATGACCGTAAGAACTATGACGCTCAGCTTGCTAAGATTTACAATGTTGATACTGAACTTCAGGCAGCTGAAATCGGTCTTACCGAGTTTGAGAGCTGTGAGCTTACTGTAACTCCTGTTGCAGGTGCTAAAGTAACAATCGACGGCGTTGCTTACTCAGGTCCTGTAGCTGTAGAAAAGGGTCAGGTAGTTTCAATCAATGTAACAGCAGAGGAAGGTTATACTCTTAAACCTGAACTTACTGTTAACGGCGACAAACTTACATTTGACGATACAGCAACAGCATTCCCGTATGAGCTTACTGTTACAGGCAATACTACAATCGTTCCTTCGGTTGAGTCATTGGCTCCGTCAACTCATAATGTTACTGCTTCACTTGTTGTAGCAACATCTTCAAAGGGTGCTACTAACAATAAGGGCGTAAACGGAACATATAAAGTAACTGTTTATGACAGTGCAAACACTCCTGTTCTTGAAAAGCCATTTGACCTTACAACTGATGCAAACGAGATTAGTCTTGACCTTGCACCTGGCACATATACAGCAACAATTACTTCTGAATTCGCTATTACACGTACAGTAAGCATTGTTGTTGGTGACGCTGATATTGCAGGTCCTGCAATTGCAATGGTTGTATGCGATTATAATAAAGACAGTAATATTACCGGTACAGATGCAACTTCGGTTTATGCAGCCGCTTCTAAGGCTACCGATCTTCGTTATGACCTTAACGGTGACGGCTCGGTAACCGGTACAGATGCTACAACTGTTTATGCTATTGCATCATCAGCTGTTTCACTTCCTGCTGTTACTATTAAGTAATATTCGTTTCTATACTTCTTAGGGGCGAAAGTCCCTAAGAAGTTTTACTTGAAAATCATGATAACTTGTGTTATCATTTAATTAAGCAGAGCTATGGCTTTGCTTTGTCTTGATATATTCGGCTTTTGCCGTTTATATACTATGCCCGCTTTGGGCGGGGAGGCTATGGGCAGTTTAGTTTAGTAAATATTTAATGTTTCACGGTGTTTGGCTTTTGCCAAAGTTGCTTGGTTTCATATTTTTATGTTTTCTGACCGATTTTGTCTTTGCCCTTCACGGCGATTCTGCTTCTCCCCAAATTAAGCAATTTTTTTAACAAGGAGGTAACACCAATGAATACAATTGCGAAAAAACGAGTAGGTGTTATTTTCGGTACACTTGCGTTTTTGGCTTTTGTTGCGCTTGTTGTGTGCCTTCCTCGTACTTCGTATGCTGCTGCGCTCGGAACGGAGAGCCCGAACGTTTATTGCACATACACAGATTCTAACGGCAAACAATACGACGGTGATAAGTTACCTGCCGGTACATACGACGTCAGCTTTTATTTAGAGGGCGTTACCGAGTTATCGGTTGTGCAGGTTACATCAACCTATTCTTCGGATGTATCGGTGCAGAGTGAGCCTAAGGCTCTTCTTTCTGATGAGGTTGCCGGCGTATCTTCGATGGGAACCGTAACGAATGATTCTAATTTGGTATTCGGCTTTGTTTCAGATGCTGACACTTGTTCATCTGTAACAAAGGACGGCACGTTGCTTGCAACCTTCTCGGTTGCTTTTGCAAAGGATTGTGACGCCGCTGATGTTATTTCGGTTTCAACAGACCCAAATAAGACTTTCGTTTTGGCTAATTATAATGACGGATTTGACGATGAGTATGCTCTTGTTACCAAATCTGCCGATTATCCCGGTTCTCTATATTTAATGACCTGTGACGTTTCACCGTCAACCGGTCATAGCGTAAACGGCTCGCTTGTTATTATGACAGATGCGAAAGGCAATACTGCCAACAGTCCTGTTTACGGTGAATATACGGTTAACGTATATTCGGATTCAGCTCGTACTGAGCTTGTCGGTACAACCACATCATCTCTTAAAGATGGTGTAAACGCTTTTTCTATTGATTCGTTAAAGGACGGAACCTACTATCTTTCAATCTCGTCTGATTATGCAATAGCTCGTAATGACGTTACCGTTATCGTAAACGGTGCCGATATTACTAATGCGGTTATTCCTATGATGGCTTGTGATTTTAATAAGGATGGTATAATTACAGGTGCCGATGCAACAAGTGTATATCTTTTTGCTTCAAAGCAAACGGATTTAAACTATGACCTTAACGGTGACAGTTTAGTAACCGGTACAGATGCAACAACTGTTTATGCTTGTGCGTCAGGCTCCGGTTATTATAACGGATTAGAGATAAAGTGATTTTTTTCAAAATAAATAAAGGGGATTTCTAAGTGAAAAAGACATTTAGAAAAGCAATAGCTGTTCTTCTTGCAGTTCTTATGGTTGCATTCTCCGTTCCGTTTTCTGCTTTAGCAGGTACTCCTGATGCGCCGGATATGTTCGGTTCAACAGATTATACTGTTACTAAGAACAGAAAATGGTGGGTTGATGACGGCGTTGATACAAGCCTTTCAAAGCTTCAGTCAACTCCTGAATATTGGAGCTATAACAGTGGCGAAAAATGGAATACAGCAGGTTCGTGGAATTGGGATTTCGGCGGAACTGTAGATGATTTTGCTAATAATGGTTATGAAGACCACCGTAACGACTACAAGCCTGTAATTGCTGCAACAGTATCTTCACAGGGTACTAATGCAGGTATGAAAGAGGCTGTTGCTAATAGAGGTGTTGCAGCCTATGCAACACAATACTATAACACTTTCTATAGTGCTGATGCAAATCATACTTATGAAGCAGTTAAGGAAGCTAAAAATATCCTTAACCCTGCAACACTTAAAGCAGGCGACCGTATTGCTGTAACAGTTGAATTTGGCGGCTGGGATGTACTTCAGTCAGGCCAGTTTAAGGGTAAATTTAATACTGATTACCTTAAAGCAGCAGCTTATAGTTCAAAGCCATCACGTGGCGATACATGGAAAGCTGCTGATGGAATAAAGGGCGTAATCGGTAAGGGTAGCGCTCTTTATGTTAAAGCGCTTAACTTTGCAGGTGGTACTGTTGATGCAACAGACGGTACATTCTACGGTGCAGTTACAGGTAATGCTGCTGTAGACGGCGCACAGACTACTTCAAACTATATTGGCGTTAATTCTGACGGTACAAAACCATTCGGTAAGTATGGTATTGCTTCTTTTGTATATAGTTTTGAGGTTCTTAAAGACTGCGATCTTTCCGAAGTTTTTACATTTGATACCGATATTGCAGGTACAGAATTTGAGCCTTATTACAGAGATTCACTTAACGGTACAGGCGAACCTTCATGTAATGCTGCAAATCCTGAATTGTTCCTTATTACACACGACGATACAAAAAGCACTTTTGCTAACTGGGCATTAATTTGGACAGATTATGCAAAGGAATCAACACCTGAAACTAAGACTTATACTATTACATTTAATGACATCAACGGCAAGACTGTTGATACGCAGACAGTTAAAGAAGGCGAAACTCCAACAGTTCCTTCAACAAATACTGCTGCAACTGTAAATTATAAGAGCGATAATAAGCACGAAGTAACAACTTACTCATGGCCGGAAGTATCAGCTGCTACTGCAGATACTACTTACAAAGAGGTTGCTACTACAGCTGAGGAAAATTGTGACATTACTTATGCAGAGACAAGCAAGCATACACTTGTTTCAGGTACTGTTCTTAAAGGAACATGTACTAAATGCGGTCATGAAGATACTCAGACTAAGGACGATAAGCTTGACGGTACAGCTTACTATGCTGCACTTGATGCTGCAAAGGCAGTTGACGGTTCTAAGTACACAGCTGAATCTTATGCTAAGGTAACAGCTGCTCTTGAAGCTAACGCTAAGGATACTGTTGAAGCTTATACAGATCAGGCACAGGTAACTGCTGCTGCAACTGCTCTTGAAGATGCAGTTAAGGGTCTTGTTCTTGTTAAGGTTTATACAATCACATTTACAAACGCTGCAGGCACTGTAGTTGATACTCAGAAGCTTGCTGCAGGCGCTACTCCTGTAGCTCCAAAGACAAATACTGCTGATACAGCTGCTACACCGGCAGGTAATAAACAGCACAGCCATACAACTTATAGCTGGCCGGCAGTTTCTGCTGTAACAGCAAACGCTAACTATGACGAAGTTGCTAAGGTTGTAACAGAAGATTGCACAAAGGGTACACCTGTTGTAACAGAGCCTACACTTGATAAGCCGGGTTCAGAAGTTACAAGCTGTACAATTTGCGGTCAGGTTCTCGAAACTAAGGTTCTTCCTCAGCTTAAGGGTTATGATATCACAGTTGCTAAGACTGCTTACGGTACAACAACTCTTAACAGCGAGGACGCAACAAACGGTAAGACTACTAAGGTTCTTGCTAACTCAACTGTAACTCTTACAGCTCAGGCTAATAAGGGTGCAGAGTTCGTAGGTTGGAAGGTTGCTAACAAGCTCGTTTCAACTAACGAAACATATTCATTCACAGCAGTTGCTGATACAGAGGTAACTCCTGTATTTACAGAAACAGCTGAATCAACATTCGTAGTTGTATTCATTGATATGTACGGTAACGTTGTATCAACTCAGGAAGTAGCAAGCGGTGCTGACATTAAGGTTCCTGCAACTGCTCCTATCTATCCTGGTTATACATTCAAGGGCTGGGCTCTTACAAACGATGATATTACCGCTCTTACAGAAGGTAAGACCATCAGAGCTATCTATGAGAAGGATGCTACTCAGACTTACACAGTTAAGGCTGCAGGCGCAACAATCACAGTTAACGGCACTGACTACACTGACAAGGCTGAAAATGTTGCATATGACGCTAAGGTAACAGTTACTAAGGCAGGCGCAACATCATGGGCAGTAAACGGCGCAACAGTTGGTTACGGTGAATCATACTCATTCTTCTGTGCTTCGGATATCGAACTCACAGCAGTTACAAAGGCTGATGACACTTCTAAGACTCAGGTTGCTATCGTTTCAACAACTCGTCCTTCAGCTACAGATTGCGACGTTCTCTTTGTTGCAACACGTACTGTTGCTGATAATGAGACAGTAGTTAGCCAGGGCTTCGTATACGGTAAGAATGTAACAGCTTCTGACCTTGCACTTGAAAACGTTGGCAATACCGCATCAGGTACAAATCCTGGTAAGGTTAGAGTTATTTATAACAACACCAACGCTTCACAGCTTGGTTTGAACTACGGTCTTACTGCAAAGACAGGCGTTGCCGGCGCAAGAGCATTCGTAGTTACTAAGGATAATCCCAGTGTGCAATATTTCCGCTTGGGGACTGCATAACATCATCATACACGTCCACAATGGCACCTTTATATTTCAGCACACGGTCAATTCGTTTCATTTCGTCCATGTTTTTCTTCCTCCCATCCAGGAATGTCATCCACATTCTTACTGTGAAATGTGCATCACACAACACATGATCTATTCTTCCGCACATCCCTACATCCTACAGGTCATTTTCACACTTCTACGTTCTATTAACGATTATCTACTTTCTCCGGATATAAGTCATGATTTGCCATCCGGTTCCATGCAACGTCTTCCCACTTTGTACCCGGTTTACCATAATTACAGTACGGATCAATGGAAATACCGCCTCTTGGAGTAAATTTTCCCCACACTTCAATGTATTTCGGATTCATCAGTTTGATAAGGTCTTTCATAATGACATTGACGCAATCCTCATGGAAATCTCCATGATTGCGGAAGCTGAACAGATACAGCTTCAGGGATTTGCTCTCAACCATCCGTTCCCCCGGAACATAGGAAATCGTAATGGTCGCAAAATCCGGT
>OGZW01002367.1_pt1 | contig 14791 bp, 17 predicted proteins | sample 1577001 | NCBI WGS metagenome assembly OGZW01 (sample SAMEA3541519, study PRJEB24748) | human gut metagenome | biome: human gut; feature: human-associated habitat; material: faeces | place: China | collected 2012 | reverse complement strand
TTCATATTGTCTGATCTGTTAGGATTAGAAAAATTATTTTCAAAGATACATTGTTCTCATTAAAATGCGCTAAATAAATGAATAAATAATTGGATATTAACAGAAGTGTGTGTATATTTGTAATCTCTTTATGAGTTACCAGTACGGGGTTGACTGGATTTGACAGCGTGGCTAAGTGGTATGTAAGCATGCAGTGCGTGGTTGATTGGCACTATAATCCCAGTTTTCAAAATTTTATCTGGCAACGAAAATTATGCTCTTGCTGCTTAATCGAATCATAGTAGATTAGCTTTATTTCTGCCAAAGTGGTGGAAACGAGACATCACTCAAAAGCTCTTGTTCCGAAGCGTTTGATCAAGTGGTGCAGTAAAATCGGGAATAGTTAGAGATCCGCCTCGTGTCTCTTACGAAAATTTAGAGGATAAGGTATAAGTTGGTGGCTTCGGTCCTGCTTATACTCGAAAATTTAGGCGAAGATAAGCATGTAGAAAGCGTATGGCTTCCTCGTTTGGACGAGGGTTCGACTCCCTCCAGCTCCACGAATGGATTTGAAAACCGCTGATTTTCAGCGGTTTTTCTTTTGTGAAAATCAGATACTCCCCCTTTTACTCCCCCTGTCTTTTATATTCATTTAACCTGTTCCTGTTAAATACCATAAAAAATGAACTTATTTCTTGATTAGATTGGGACTTGATACTTTTATTACTGTGTGTAGATTACTTGTTTCATAAACGAAAAGAGGAACCATACGTAATCCATTGTATAGTTCCTCCTAAATACTATGTAAAAAGTTTATATTATAGTTTTTCAATCTCTTCTTTAGACAATCCTGTAGCTCCAATAATTAATTCCATTGCAGTTCCTGATGACTTTAGATAACGGGCGACTTCGATAGCTTTCTTTCTTTCTCCTTCTTCAATCCCTTCCGCCCTTCCTTCTTCACGTTCAGTATTGATATTATCACGAAGGATTACAATATTATCCAAGTGACGGTAGTAAGCGGCAAGTTCATCTTTAGTCATACTATCCAACTTTAATCTCTCACGAGCCTCCTCAAGACCGGGAGCTGTGGCAGTGGAAGGTATTTCTCCAGTGTTAAGATAGTAGATCCATTCTTCCAGGGGACTTTTTGCTACCTGATTAAAACCGTTCACTTTCAGGATATAATATTCAGGATATAGCTGACTTACCGTATCCACCTTGAATGTCTGTTTCTGGAACGGGGTGAGTTCAAGAAGATCATTAGTGTGGATACCCCTGAATTCCGTCTTTCCATGATAAACGAAGTCCCTGCCATGTCCTAGGGAGAAGTAGACTATATTGACGCTGTATACTTTACGGACCTTGTCATAGCTCTCCCCTCTGTTGATATATTCAGTGACCAGCTTGGAAGTACCGAACAACATACGCTGGAAGTAGGCATATTCATTATTGTTCTGCACCTCTATCAATACCAGCTCCCCCTTGGAGTTCTCGGCAAGCATATCCACACGGTTATACTTGTCATATTCGTCCTCCTGATTGCTCTCGCTCTCAAGAAGCCTCTGGATAATGATCCTCTCACCCAGTAACGTGGTGAGCAGGCCTTCAAGGACACTGAAGTTTGCCTTGTTCCTGAGCAGACGTTTCATCGCCCAGTCAAAACGGATTATCTGGTTTTTATTATTGCTGTTCATAATGGTCTGATATATGGGTTACTACAAAGATAGGCAAAAAACTCAAGACCTCCAAAATAATACGGATTATAGTGAAAAAGCAGCTATTCTCCACGAACCACTGCTTTTATTGCGTCAATTTATTCAACTATAAGGGAAATCTATTTTAGAACAATCTTTTGATATATTCTGTTCAATGACTCAGTGTCCAGTTCGTCTATGCTTATTATATATAATGCATCCGTCACATACACTTCTTTCTCTCCGAGAAATATGTATGCGGCATCAAAGTACCAGTTCTTACCTCTCACCCTCATGTCTATTCTGATATCGTTTTGTATCTCACAGACTTTTCTTATAGCCTCAGTCAGTTCTGTTCTCTCCATACAATGCTCCTTTATCCGGATATAACAGAGCGCCCGGATTTTTGTTTGCGGACCTTTCATTTATATATCAAAAGTATGGCCGTTCATTCCTCCCTCCTGAAACCTTCCAAACCCTTATATATGAGAAAATAGCTTGGAGCATTATTCAGCACCATTAGAATTAAGGTGCGTCAGCTTCAAGCGTTATAAAAAGTAATTTTCCGGGTTAAATCTAATTTCAGATGATGGTTAGAACTTTAATTCGAGGGATAGCAACGGTACGAGTAGTTTTCACAGCTTTAGTCTTGATTACCCAAAGTATGCAGTCTATCGGAAAGTCAAGTCAGATCGAGGAGGTTTGATGACGGCTTTTCTTTTTTTCTTCCCCTTTCTTGAATCCTTCAAAGCCTTATATGTGAGAATAATATATAAGAGAATAGAAACGTAATAACAAACAATTGAAAATTAGAGAAATGGGAAATTTGGTAAAAGCATTGAAGATCGCCGCAAATGTAGCGGAGATCATCGTGGCAGGCTCCGTATTGATCGAGCTTGCCGAGAAGTATGGTGGCAGATTGGGAAAGAAAAAATCCGCCACGGGTAAAGTCGAAGCTGTGGATGCGGCGGTGACTGAGAACTAACATAATGTCTTGAACAGTGGATTATGATAAGGGTCAGGACGTAATAATAACAATCCTTGAGGTTACTACATCAATACTCAAGGGAATTAAGAAGCTAAGAAGTTTATTTATAAAAGCAAAGAAATAAACCTCTTGGCTTTTTTTCGTTTATCGGATTTTATTAACAACTAAAAAATAAGAATAGTATGGAAACAATAACTAATGAACTTACTGTCATTCCAAGAACAATCGGAATGATGACAAGAATGATGAATGCAGTTAATATCGAAGATGCTGTAATCGTATCTGAAGAAGAGCAGGAAGAACATCCCAATTTCATAGAATCGAATACTTCAGGCATTACACTTGAAGAACTTGAGAGAAACTGCATTGTACCCAGTTTCGGAGATAACCAGCTTACAATCAGCCACCAGACATTCATACACCGGATCGAGGAGGCTGCAAGGAGTTATTTTACGGGTGAGAGCTTTGGAAACACGGAAATCAGGGTATCACATAGAATCCTGGGCAGGGTTCCGGGAGCATTAACCAAAAAGAAAGAGGAACTTAAACCTGAGGACGAGACTATCTATTATCAACGTATGGCTTTCTGTTTTCATATCAGGTCTATGAGCAGAATGATGAACGGAGAAGAAGTACATTTATGTATCGGAGGTGTAAGAAGTCTGAACGAGGAAAACCTATACGCCCGAAAATCACCCGAGAAATTTAAAATCTTTATCGGATGGAGAGTGAAAGTTTGCTCGAACCTTATGTTACTGAACGATGGTCTGACCGGACGACTGGAAGTGATGAGTGATGCAGATATATACAGTTCAGCACTCAGACTATTTCAAGACTTTAACCCCGAACAGAATCTCAGGCTACTTGAAAATCTGGGAAGGACGAATATTTCACAGGAACAGTTTTGTCAGATAATTGGTAGGCTCAGATTATATCAAGCTTTACCCGCTTCACAACTTAAAGAACTGCCAAAGGTGATTTTAGGTGATTCCAATGTCAATGCGGCTACGAAAGGCTATATAGAAAATCCTAATTTCGGGTTACGTGGCAGGGATAATATTACTTGTTGGGATCTGATGCAGCTACTCAATGACGCTGCCAAACAATCCTATATTGATAAGTTCCTGGAGAGAAATCAGAACTGCACTGATTTTGCGGTTGGTATCCAAAAAGCTTTAAACGGTGAAGATACTGAGAATTACGGATGGTTTTTGAGTTAGACCTGAAAATAAATTAACTCACAAGGGAGAAAGAACTAAAATATGACAAACATGATCTTTCTCCCTTTTTTGTTGAACCCTTTAACGGATACTTGATATGGAAATGAATGATATTATGACATGCATAGACAGATTGCCGCAAGGCTGTTCTGATAAAAGATATGCTGGGATCCTGAAGGAATTACCGGATGAATGTCAGTCACGTATAAGAAAGACGTTTACCCCAAATCATTACAACAGGAATAATGTATAATCAATAATGAATATTATGGAAAGACATGAACTGGAAAACAGCAGGGAATTCAAGGCTGCAAAAGAACTTGAACATGCCCTGAACGATTATGGGTGGAATGAGAAAAGGTTCGCTTCGGCGGTGACTACATTCCACAGGACCCTGCAACAGACCTTATTCAGAAGTATGGTTGAAGTGATTAAAACAATGGGAAGTGAAGGTTACGGATATGACCTGAGGAACAAAGCTTCGCATGAGATATGTAAGAAGATAGTGGAATCGGGAGTTCTGGAGGACGAGACGATACCATTCATCTGACACGGTTGAGACATACCAAGATAATATTCCGGGGAGGGATATTTCCGATAAAAAGGAAGTATCTCTCCTTTTTTTATTTACCGACAATTTAAAATTCAGAAGATTATGTTATACTATGATTTTTATGGTTACGAAAGGTTCAAGGCCTGTTTCGGACTTGAAAAAAGAGATAACGGTACAGTGGTAAGAAAGAACAGGATACTGCTGAACCATCTGAAGAATCCTGCACTGCTCCGGTATTGCAGGGAACATAACGATTATGCCTTGTTACATATATATGATATGGCTGACCTACAGAAAAAAGTAATGGATGCTGTCATTGAATCAGGAAAAGGTGATAAAAAGCTGCCTTATAGGGTGGAACTGATAGGCAAGACATACCACTCTTCCAGATATCAGACTGACGAAAGCAAGGGTGTATGTGAGGATCTGGATAAAAGTTCAGTCCGCTATATAAATGTTGAACGTAGCCGGGTCTTCAAGATGAGGGCCGGAAAATTCATGAGAGAGCTTATCCTTGAGACAGAGATAGGAAAGTTGCTCTCTCCAAGTGTCGTAAACTGGATTGCAGGAGATGTTTTCACTCAGCAATGGTGTACTTATACACATGGGAAATCACCTGATATGGAACTACATATAAACAATGAGTTCTGGAAGATATATGATAGTGATTATTGCAAGGGTAATTTTGGTTCATGTATGGTGGACGAAGACCGGACCTCATTCTATCGTGATTCTGTAAAAGCCAAGGCTGCTTACATAACAGACAAAACAGGATTGGTTGTAGCAAGATCCATTCTATTTACTGACGTTACGGATCAGGATGGCAATAAATGGAGGCTGCTTGAAAGGCAATACTCTTCAGGAGGTGATGACGTGTTGAAACGGTTACTGATTGACAAACTCATTCAAGGTGATTACATAGACGGTTATAAAATCGTGGGTGCATCCTGTCATGAAGCTAACGCATTTGTAGATATTCATGGGAACTCATTATCCGACAAGAAGTTTGAGATTGACTGTGATCTGGAACTGGAAGACACGCTTTCTTATCAGGATTCTTTCAAATGGTACAATTATAACCTGAATAAAGCCTATAACTACGAAAACTCACACTTTTCATATAACCTTGACACCACAGACTTGAACTTATATGGTGATACTGACGACGATGATGACGATCGGGAATGGGATGATTACCACCAATACTATTGTGATGATACAAGACTCTGCTACCGGAACGGAAGGGAGATTCGGGTAGACGTTGAAAACCTGGATGATTTTATATGGATAGAATCAACACAGGAATACCACCATGAAAACGATTGTGTCTGCTGTGATGAATGTGGAACATATATCCTGTTGGATGATGCCATGTGCTCGGAAGTGACGGAGGAATATTATTGCTGTAAGGACTGTATGGAGAAAGCGGAAAATGAGTTCAAGCGGGAGAACTGGCATTACTCCGAATATGATGATGAATGGTATGAGGATTACACCGACATTACCCGGATCAATATCTGGAATGAACCGGAAGGTATCTATGAGAATAAAAGCATCGGTACGGATACATTATGCCGGCTATTGAGAAATGAGGAAGCATGGGAGTTTGACAATGAGGTGTTCGACAGGATAAATCCAAGTACCAACCTTCCATACGGCTATAAACTTAAAAAAGAGATAAATCATGAATATACAATTATTGAAGCGGCTGTATAGTATCTACAGCCCGAGTGGGAAGGAACAGAAGATGGTAAAGTTCCTCTGTTCCTATATAAGACAGCTTCCCGGAGACATATCCGTGTCAAAGGATAAGTTCGGGAACCTGTATGTGGTAAAGGGAAAAGCGGAAGTTTACCCTTGCTTAGTGAGCCATATCGACCAGGTTTCACACTGCAAACATTCAAAGGATTTCAAGGTGGTGGAAACAAGGGAAGTCATATTCGGTTATTCCTCAAAGAACAGGAGGTTTGAGAATTTGGGAGCCGATGACAAGAACGGGGTATTCATCTGTCTTGAATGCCTGAAGAAATATGATGCTGTTAAAGTCGTGTTTTTCAGGGAGGAGGAAACAGGCTGCAAAGGAAGTTCTGAGGCGGTGATGTCTTTCTTCGATGATGTAAGGTTTGTTATCCAGCCTGACAGAAAGGGTGATTCGGACCTGATTACAAGTATAGGATATGCCGGCTTGTGTTCCGATAAGTTTATGGAAGCCCTTGAACCTGAAAAATGGGGTTACATGGAGGAGAACGGGTTGATGACCGATATCCTGACCTTGAAAGAGAACGGACTTGGGGTTTCCTGTATCAACGTTTCATGCGGTTACTACAATGCCCACACCGATGAAGAAATCACAGTAAAGAAAGACCTGACGAAGAGCCTGATGTTTATAGAACATATCATAGAGGACTGTACCGATGTATATTCCCATGTTCAGGATGATCCATATTTCAGTCCCTATGAGTTTGAGGATGAGATTTATGACATACTGAATAACGATCCAAACCTTACTCCCGAAGACCTTCATTACATGTATTCCACCAATTTTCCACATTTCGGATTGGAGGATTATAGAAAGATATGTGAAGATTATCGGATGTTCTGGTATGAGGATGAAGAAGATAGGAACTTAAAAACTTTGGATTATGGAAAGAGATAAGAACTACGATTGGGAACTGGCTAAGTATATCTGGTCAATCCTGAAATCCAATCTCCCTGTCCTTATGTCTTGGGGAGTTGAGATTGAAACAATGAAAGTAATAACATGTGGTCTTGAATTCAAGGTCAACGGATTCAAACATACCGGAAAGGTCCAGATTGTATTGAATGAGGGTGCTGACCTGTTTGAAGTCTGTCTGATTGGTGAGGATGGAGAAATCAGGGATAAAAGAGAGGTCAGAGAGCAGGCAGAAGATTATCAGATCACGTTAAAAGAACGCGGAAATAACAGTGAGACGATCACGGCAGAAGAGATCGGTTATCATTATGTTTCCAATGGGGAAATCGAAAATTTCCAAAAATCCCAGCCATACGCCCTGTGGTTTGTAAGTTATTTCCGACCGGCATCTTATGCGTTTGAGACGGCAGTGCAGTATGATGAAACATTGCTGAAAGAAAAAGCGGACAGCCTTAAATGTTTTGATAAAGCAACAGCTAAAGCACCGGAAGATGCGAAAATGGTCTTTCAGGAAAGCGAAAACAAGTACGTGATCAAAAAAGAGAAGCAGGGTGCAAAGCTCAAACAGAAAAAATTCTGGAAACTGCTTACAGAGACAATTTCAGAAAGAGACGGTCTGCTGGATCTGGAGAAAGAATCCTGTTATCAGACACCAAAAGTGACAAGTGATGACAAAGACTTAAACCAGCTGGTAGAGAATCTCAATCATTATGTGGATATCGAGATTACATACTGTTTTGGAAACCAGAAGGAGGTTCTGGACGGCAGTGTGGTAAAAGACTGGCTGACCTATGATAAAAAAGGGAAAGTGCTGGTAAAAGACGGTGCGATCAGCGACTATATCGCATCTCTGGCAGACAAGTATGATACCTATGACAAGCCACGGAAGTTCAAGACAAGTGACGGAACGTATGTGACTGTGGAGGGCGGTTCATATGGATGGAAAATCGACCAGACAGCGGAGGCAGAAGAGCTGACAAAGCTGATGGAAGAAGAGCCGCACATGGAACGTACACCGATCTTTGCCCAGGAGGCAGACAGCTGGGAAAATGGTGATATGGGTGACACGTATGTGGAAGTTGATCTGACAAAACAACATCTGTGGATGTACAAAGAAGGGAAATTGATCGTAGAATCGGATTTCGTATCCGGAACAATGACACCGGCTCGTGTGACACCGCCCGGCATTTTCCGGTTATACTATAAAAAATCACCGGCTGTTCTTCGAAGCACAAAACCGGGCGACAGTTACGAGACACCGGTTTCTTTCTGGATGCCGTTTAACGGCGGGATCGGATTCCACGATGCCACCTGGAGAGGAAGCTTCGGCGGTCAGATCTTCTGGAACAGCGGTTCTCATGGCTGCATTAATCTTCCGTACAGTGCCGCACAGACGATTTACCAGAATATCGAAAAAGACTATCTGGTCATTTGCTTCTATCGGAACGGTGAGTATAAATATTAGATGTGAGATGATTCATATGTCATGCGATGCATGATGTGCACCTCGCAGCAAGAATGACAGAGGCATTCTTAAATGAAAAAAGAAAGAGGAAATGTATGCTCGAACAGATTGTAGAGCCACTGCTTGGGTGGTTCGGGGAACATGCACGGATTCTCCCGTGGAGAGAACAGCCGCAGCCATATCGCGTCTGGGTTTCTGAAATTATGCTGCAGCAGACACGTGTAGAGGCGGTAAAACCCTTTTTTGAACGTTTTACGCAGGCTCTGCCGGACGTTCGATCCCTTGCGGAATGTCCGGAAGATAAGCTTTTGAAGTTATGGGAGGGGCTTGGCTATTATAACCGCGTCCGGAATATGCAGAAAGCAGCACAGAATATGGTGGAATTTTATGACGGCGAAATGCCGGCAGACTATGAAAAACTGCTGGGTCTTCCCGGGATCGGTCCTTATACGGCAGGAGCAGTAGCTTCCATTGCCTTTGAGATCCCGGTTCCGGCTGTTGACGGAAATGTCCTGCGGGTGATCACAAGGATCACGCAGAATGACGGAGATATTTTGAAGCAGTCTGTCAAACGTCAGGTCGAGGAGGAGCTTCTGGCAGTAATGCCAAAAGGAAGATCCGGAGCCTTTAACCAGGCACTGATGGAACTTGGGGCGACTGTATGTGTGCCAAACGGGGCACCGAAGTGTGAGGAATGTCCGCTGTCAGGCGTATGCCTTGCACATCAGAACGGCAAAGAGATGGACTATCCGAAAAAAGCACAGAAAAAGCCGCGTAAAATCGAAAAAAAGACCGTTCTGGTGATAAGGGACGGCAGCAGGGCAGCAATCCGCAAACGTCCGGCAAAAGGACTTCTGGCAGGTTTATATGAGCTTCCTAATCTCTCTGGATGGTTAAGCCAGGATGAAGTTCTGGACTGGCTGAAACAGGAAGGGCTGTCACCGATCCGTATCCGGAGATTATCGGATGCGAAACATATTTTCAGTCATATTGAATGGCATATGACAGGATATGTGGTCCTGGTGGAAGAACTGGAAAACTATTCTGGAAAAGATATGCTTTTTATTGAGCCGAAAAGAACAGAAGAAGAATACCCGATCCCGGCAGCTTTTTCAGCTTACACAGCCTATCTTCAGATCAGACTCGGACAGGAAAAATATGACGAAAAATAAAACAGAAACGTGTATGGAGGAAAAAACGTGAAAATATTATCAATAGCAATTCCCTGTTATAATTCTGCAGCCTATATGAGAAGATGTATTGATTCTCTGCTTTCGGGCGGAGAAGATGTGGAGATTTTAATTGTGGATGACGGTTCCACAAAAGACAATACCGCAGAGATTGCAGATGAGTATGAAAAAAATTATCCGGGGATCGTAAAGGCGATCCATCAGGAGAACGGCGGACATGGAGAGGCAGTCAATGCCGGACTGCGTAACGCAACCGGAGTATACTATAAAGTGGTGGACAGCGATGACTGGGTAGATGTGGATGTTTATCTCGATATTATCAAAACTTTGAAAGAACTGGTGGCAGGTCCGCAGACTGTTGATATGTTCATCAGCAATTTTGTCTACGACAAGGCAGGTGCGAAGCACAAAAAAGTGATGCGGTACAAGGCATTTCCTGAAAATGAAGTATTCCAGTGGGATCATGCAAAAAAACTGCACATCGGACGTTACATTCTGATGCATTCCGTGATCTACCGTACCATGCTGCTACGGGAATGCAACCTGGAGCTTCCGAAACATACCTTTTACGTGGATAATCTGTTTGTGTTCCAGCCGCTTCCGTATGTAAAAAATCTTTATTATAAAAATGTGAATTTCTATCATTATTTTATCGGCAGGGATGATCAGTCCGTCAACGAAAAAGTCATGATCTCCCGCATCGACCAGCAGATCCGTGTCAATAAGATCATGATCGACACCATGGCTGACAATAAAATCGCAGACAAGCGAATCCGCCAGTATATGACAAGTTATCTGGATATTATTACAACGGTTACTTCCGTTATGCTGATCCGTTCCGGCACAGAAGAAAATCTGGAAAAGAAAAAAGAACTGTGGCAGTATTTAAAAGCAAAAGACGGCGGTCTGTATTTCCGCCTGCGTCACGGTCTGTTTGGACGTACGATGAATTTGCCGGGCAGAGGAGGAAGAAAACTTTCGGTTGCAGCCTATAAGATCTCACAGAAATTTTATGGATTCAACTGATACAAAAGCGGCAGAGATAGGACGTTGTAATTCTGTGAGATTTATGGTAGAATTTTCACAGTTGAAAAAATGGATATTTTAGGAGGACAACATAAAATATTCCATGCCTTCTTCGTCCAGATTATCAAACAGTGTGGCTGGAAGGTTCGATACGATGCGGTTAGCCATCACTTTATCGAGGCCTGTCAGAAGCTGCAGATAAGCGGATATCTTCTGGTCTTTTCCGCTGCATTTTAATAAACGTATTTTATATGTTCTCATGTAATTTTTATCCTCTTTCTGTTTTCAGATATTTTTCGGTTATGCTCTGTTCTGACGCCATAATATCCTCTGGCGTGCCTGCTGCTACAATCGTTTCCCCGGCATCTCCACCTCCCGGGCCCATATCAATCATGTAATCTGCATTCTTCATCACATCCAGATCACGCTCGATCACAATGACAGGTGCTACATTTCGCTGTAGTTACCTATCATGTCCGGCTCTGCCTGAACTTCCATGAAAGTTGTTCTTTCGGCTGATTGGTAAAAGATGACATAAGGTGCGGCAGTTCTTGGGTTTTTGAAGATGGTGACGGGGTATCCGGATTTGGTGATGGTGTCTGGATGGACGGGGTATTGCTTTTGGATGTATGTGAATATTTCTTGTTGGTTCATGGGGATTCCTTCTTTTTTCTAATGAATGGATGACCTCTTGCCATCCATTATCATTTATTATAACTTTTCTGATTCGCTTATTACAATAGCTTTTTTAACAAGTTTTCTTGTCTTGGAGTTTAAAAGAAAGCTACCAGTTTTTTTCCTCTGATAGCTTTCCATTCATTCTTATTCTGTTGGGAACATCGCTGCTTCCAGCTTATTCATCTCTGTATCCGAAAGACCATATTTTCCTGAATTATCTTTTTCCACGGATACTTTTACAGTAACAGTTTTTCCATAACTGTTCTTTTCAAGACTCTTCTGGACACTTTCTGTTAATACGGCTGCAAAGACTTCCGGATCATTTCCATCCAATCCCTGCTTTATTTTTTCATTGCTTACCTCTGTAGAGCTTTGTTGCAATGTCTGAAATACATTGGATGGTTCAACTTGTACACTTACTGTATAGACTCCATCCTCTTCTTTCACATCCTGTACTTTGTATTTTGCCAGTTTCTTTACTTCTGTCAGTTTTTCCGTATAATCAGCAATTCCTTTATCCGTAATGTTATCGGAATCATCAAATTGCTGTTGGATACTCTCATTAAAATCCTCTTCGATTTCTTTCTTGGCATCTTTTTCCGAGATTTCTAACAGATTCGCATAGTCCTTATATTCTCCATGATAGTATGCATCAAGAGAACTTTGGACGTAAGATTTGGCATCGAAGTCTGGTTGTTTAGAGCACGCACTAATTCCAATACTTAACATTATCGTTCCCAAAATCATTAGATACTTTTGTAAGTTTTTCATCCTGTTATCCTCATACTTTTACTTTACAAAAAAATCCACAAATTTTCCGGCCTTTGATGGCAGTTTAAATTTATATTCTTGTCCTTCATACTTGAAAGAAAACTTTCCACCAAATAATCCGGCTTTTCCTTGGATATTTTTCATATTTGGAATATAAATTTTTGCTAATTGTTTGCCATAAGAATTATCAATATTGGCTCGGTGAATATATAAAATATCTTCATATACACTCAGCAATACTAATCCCTTAACGCTCCCAATAAGACCACCTATTTTATTGCTAAGTGATGCATAAATGTAATTATTTTTTTCATCTAAAAACTTATCACTATATAATTGCTTTTCTATTTTTTCTAAATTCATAATTCTTTTTCCCTGTATTTAATATTAAAAACAGAAGGGTCTTTCCGGCAGTTTTTCAATTTTATATTTTTCGAATTTCATTCTATAGTTTGCTTCTAATACTTCATGATTACTTGCTTTTTTTTCCAATTCCAACATCCAATTTTTAAAACCACCATCTCGTACAAAATATCTTTCTTCTGGCCATGATTTTAATTCATTGTAAACCGTATGCAATGCATTATCAAAAAGTTCTTTTTTTCTTGTCCAGCTACTGATGTATACATAATCCTCATATTCTACAATTGTTCCTTTATTTGGGTTTTTAAAATATCTTTCATATCCATTCTTTACGTCCTCAAAAGTCACTTCCCCTTGTAACGGAATATATGCTTTTTGGATTAATTGTTGGGCAATTTGTTCACTATAAATTTCATGCATTTGCATATCCATCGATCGTCCTTCTATTTCTAAACTAGAAGGTAATACACTATAATGGCTGTATAGATTTCCCACTTTATATAAAGGCATATAAATCGTTCCATCCCCTATTATTTGCAAATAGAACCCGATAACTAAAGGACCTACTCTATTATCTATATCTAGCATACGCAATTTACTTAATTCAGGACAATATTTCTGCCAATCATTTGTAATTTTTCTTTTATTTATTTTTGGTCGTTCCATATTTTCCTCTTTTCTAAGCTATTGCAACATATTTGTTGCAATAGCTCAAATCAATAATTTAATTAGGGTTAATTTCTATTATGTCCTCATTACTTAATCCTAAAGGTCCTTCCTTCTTTATTTTTTCAACTTGTCTTTTGGAAAGTCCTTTACCAGGATTCTTTACAAATTTGTAATCATATACCGTATTTGTGTCTTTATCATAAACATCTAATCTCGTACTTCCTTTCTCATTACCATTGATTCTAACATTATCTTTCCAATTTTTTTCAACTGCTAAATTGTTTCTCGACTTCATGTTATCTTGATATTCTTTAACTATATTTGCAGCCTCAGTGTGTTTTTTTGTTCCTGCCACATGTCCGTATATCGATTTTCCCTCCGCTTTCAAATTTTCATTTACTTTTTCATTTGAAATATTTGCAACTGTTTGAATAAAATCTTTATCAGACATATCATATACATCTTTAGGGACAACAGTTCCATTTGTTCCCACAATAAAATCTGGTTTGACGCTATGTTTTGGTGTATCTTCAATAACCGAAGTTGTATGAGATGCCTTTTTCAAATCAATATTCGATGAAACCATCCCAGTTCCAAAATCCATAGCTATAGAACCTACAGATACATCTCTACCATGCGCTAAATCGTCAATTGTTCCAACTGCTGTATCTGCCGCATTTTCAAGTGCACTCTTAGCTAATGGATTTTTCATGATTGACGATGCAGATGAACTTGCAAGTGAACCTGTTGCTGCTCCAACACCACCTGATACGGCTCCACCAATTGTTCCCCACAAGAATCCATCGGCTGCACCTTGAATAAATCCATCACCATTTGCAGCACTAGATAAACCACCAAGAACAGCTCCAGTTCCACCGCCAATCAAAGCTCCACTGAATGCTCCGGCCGCAATCACTCCTGCTGCTCCACCTGTTACTATTGTTGCAATTCCAAGACCAGCTAAGATTGCTCCACCTGCTACTACTTTCTTTACGACATTCCAATCTACTTTTCCAAAAGCTGAAGAAATTCTATTTGTTGTAGTACACAGTTCTCTTTTAATTGTCTGGCGAATTTCTTTTGTTTTTTCTGATGCATAGGATTTGAAAGAGCTATATACTTTCTTAGCACCATTTCCGATGTAACTAAGACCGCCTTTTACTCCACCTTTGCTTACAGCTCTTATAAAATTCGATCCACTGGATACAATCTTCTGAGAAGCCTGTTTTGCTTTTTGTTTTACAGTATTTTTGGCTTTCTGTATTACCTGTTTCGGATGGGATACTGCATTTTTCACCCATTTAGCTGCCGCTTTTACGCCTTTTGCAACCGTTTTAACAACTTTTTTCGCTGTATTTACGACTGTTTTAACAACCTTTTTTGCTGCTTTCTTAGCTGCACCCTTAATCCTGCTCCACAAGGAATGTCCTGTCGGATCACTGTAATTCAACGGATTATTGGTTGTATAATCGTAGCGGTTTCTGGTTAATGGATTTTCTGTCGTTCCAAGGTCACTAT
>OGZW01002366.1_pt1 | contig 14801 bp, 12 predicted proteins | sample 1577001 | NCBI WGS metagenome assembly OGZW01 (sample SAMEA3541519, study PRJEB24748) | human gut metagenome | biome: human gut; feature: human-associated habitat; material: faeces | place: China | collected 2012 | reverse complement strand
TCTGTATGAGAATCCTGTCTGTACTGATCACAGTGATGTTTTGTTGGGGTGAGGACCAAGCATTATCACAAGGAAAGCAAACGGGAGTTGGAACGCAATATCGAAGAATCCGACCAGTGGTTTGAAGGCAAGCAGGAGACGACCACGGCTATTACGGAGGAAGTGGCAGAGGACCATGCCGATGAGACAGAAAGTGATCCACTGCCGGATACAGATCAAGCGGATTCTGCCTTGGTAGAGGAAGAAGTGTAGGATTTTTGAAAGGAGTTTGGCATGGCAAATATTTCGGATTATTTAGATTGGCGTGGTGATATTACCATGGAGATTGACCCCTTTAATGAAGTAGATAATCTGGTCTTAGCAGAACTGGCATACACAGATTTTGGCGGCATTGTCCCGGGCTTGAATCAAAAGGGACAATGGATCACGATCCGGGAGGCACACGATCGCTTCTTTTCTATGTATTCAGAAGAAGAGATCATGGCGAAGAATTCTACCACCAAGGTCGCACCTTTTTTGATGCACAAGATGGTAGCATCTGCACGTTTTCAAAATCTGCGGCTTATGAACTATGTCAATGAACAGCCTGACAACACTTCCGATCGGCGGTGGCAAGGGTGGTTCTGACTTCGATCCTAAGGGCAAGTCAGATAGAGAAATTATGGCATTCTGCCAGAGCTTTATGACAGAACTATATCGTCATATCGGTGCTGATACTGACGTTCCAGCCGGTGACATCGGTACAGGTGCTAGAGAAATCGGTTATATGTACGGTCAGTATAAGAGACTAAAGGGCGTTTATGAAGGCGTTCTAACAGGTAAAGGCCTATCATACGGTGGTTCTCTTGCTAGAACAGAAGCAACAGGTTACGGCCTACTTTACCTAACAGAAGAAATGCTAAAGTGCAACGGCAACGATATTGCAGGTAAGACAGTTGCAGTTTCAGGTGCAGGTAATGTTGCTATCTATGCTACTCAAAAGGCTCAGGAACTAGGTGCTAAGGTTGTTACAGTTTCTGACTCAACAGGTTGGATTTATGATTCTGAAGGCATTGATGTTGCTCTTCTAAAGGAAGTTAAGGAAGTTAAGCGTGCAAGATTAACAGAATATGCTGCTAACAGACCATCTGCTGAATATCATGAAGGTAAGGGTGTTTGGACAGTTAAGTGTGATGTTGCTCTTCCATGTGCTACTCAGAACGAACTAAACCTAGAGGATGCAAAGGCTCTTGTAGCTAACGGTGTTATCGCGGTTGCTGAAGGTGCTAATATGCCAACAACTCTAGATGCTACTAAGTATCTACAGGAAAACGGTGTTCTATTTGCTCCTGGTAAGGCTGCAAATGCCGGTGGTGTTGCTACTTCTGCTCTTGAAATGTCACAGAACAGCGAAAGACTATCATGGACATTTGAAGAAGTTGACGCTAAGCTAAAGAACATTATGGTTAACATTTTCCATAACCTAGACAACGCAGCTAAGAAGTATGGCTTTGAAGGCAACTATGTTGTAGGTGCTAACATTGCCGGCTTTGAAAAGGTTGCTGACGCTATGACAGCTCAGGGTATTGTTTAATTTTCTAACCTAACTATTACTTAAATTTATATAGGGCAGTATGTACTTTGCATACTGCCTTTTTTATTAAGTAGTATAGAATTTCACATTTTACTATTGTGCGTTTTGTGCAAAAAATTTTAGAAAATCAATTTTTAAATTATTTGTTACATAGTTTTACTAAATTTTTAGTAAAAAAAGAGATTTTTATGTATTACTAATATTTAATATAATTGTTGTTGCATTTTTTATTGAAAACTGATATAATAATTACGTAATCTTGTTGAGATTGCATAGTGGTTTTTGAAATTATTTATTATGATGTGTATATGAGAAAAAGAATTTGTTATTGATTAGGTATATATTGGAAAGTATAAGATATAATAGAGTGATGTATTGTGAAACCCGATAGGGAGGTTTTAGTTATGAAAAAGATTTTATTTGTTTGTACAGGTAACACTTGTCGTTCCCCAATGGCAGAGGGAATTTTTAATAGTTTAGCAAAAGAATATCACGTTGATGCAGTTGCAGAAAGTGCAGGTTTTGATACTGAAGACGGTCTTCCTGCATCTGAAAATGCAATCAAGGCTTGTTCTGAAATCGGTGTTGATATTAGCAACCATAAGTCCAAGAAGTTTGATGAATGTAACCTTGATGAATACATTAAATTTCTTACAATGAGCTTTGACCATGCAAATATCCTTATTGATAAGGGTATTCCATGGAACAAGATTGAAGTACTTTGTGGTGCTGACCATGGTGTCCCTGACCCATATGGTTTTGGACTTGGCATTTATCGTTCTTGTCGTGATGTAATTAAGCGTTGTATCGAAAAGTATTTTATCAAACTTGAAGAGAAAGAAAAGGACTCTAAGGTAGAAAATGAAGATAATCGGAATGAATGAGGATAATATTTATTCTGTAAAAGAAATTGAAGATGAATGTTTCAGCAATCCCTGGTCTTTTGAAAGCCTAGAAATAGAGCTTTCTAAGGTTGGGGCTTGCTTTTATGTTGCCGAAGAAGATGAAGCAATGGGCTACATAGGCTTTAATATGGTGCTTGATGAAGGTTATATTGCCAACTTAGCCGTTAAGGAAAAGTACCGTAGAAAAGGTGTGGCTAATGCTTTACTTCAAAAAGTAGTTGATACTGCTAAAGAAAATAACCTTGCTTTCGTTTCATTAGAAGTAAGGGAAGGCAACACTCCGGCAATAAATTTATATAATAAATTTGGATTTACTAAGCAAGGTGTAAGGAAGAATTTTTATCGCAATCCTACCGAAAATGGATTGATTTTAACTAAATTTCTATAAAGGAAAAATAATATGAAGATTTTAGGAATAGAAAGTTCATGTGACGAAACTGCAGCATCAGTTGTAGAAGATGGCAGAGTTGTATTGTCAAATGTAGTTGCAAGTTCAGTAGAAGAACATAAGCTATATGGTGGTGTTGTACCGGAAATCGCATCAAGACGACACGCAGAGTGTATTTCACAGGTTGTAGAACAAGCTCTAAGTGACGCAAATGTTACTCTTGATGATATTGACGGTATCGGTGTTACTCACGCTCCCGGCCTAATTGGAGCATTACTTGTAGGTGTGAATTTTGCAAAAGGTTTAGCTTATAGTGCTAAGAAACCACTTGTGCCAACTCATCACTTAAGAAGTCACATTGCATCAAATTATATTTCAAATAAAGAATTAAAACCACCTTTTATGTGCCTAGTTGTGTCAGGTGGTCATAGTCATATTGTTATGGTTGAGTCTTATACCAAGATGAAAATTATCGGCAGAACAAGGGATGATGCAGCAGGTGAAGCATTTGATAAGGCTGCTCGTACAATGGGTATGAGTTATCCGGGTGGTATTTCTATGGATATTGAGGCTGAAAAAGGCGATCCATTTGCCTTTAAACTTCCAAGACCTATTGTTCATGATGCACCATATGATTTTTCATTTAGTGGACTAAAGACTGCTATTATCAATACAATACATAATGCAAGTCAAAAGGGAGAATCTTTACCAAAAGCAGATTTATGTGCATCTTTTAGATGGGCAGTAGTTGATTGTCTTGTTACTAATTTCCTAAAAGCTGCTAAAGATTATAATGTGAAAACCCTTGTAATTGCCGGTGGTGTATCTGCAAATTCACTTTTAAGAAGAAGATTACAAGAAGAATGTAAGAACTTAGGTTATGAACTTTATATGCCTGAAAAGAAGTATTGTGGTGATAACGGTGCTATGGTAGCAAGTCAGGCTTATTATGAACTACTTGACAATAATATTGCTGATTTAGACCTAAATGCAGTAGCAACACTTCCTATCGACTATAGATAATTCTGTATTAGAATTATAAAAATTCTTTAAAAGAAAATAATATATTGTACCAAAACCCGATTGATTTTCAGTCGGGTTATTTTTTATGTAAAAAATCCTTGACATATACCCTATAGGGGTATACAATACAATTGTAAGTTAAAGAGTTTATTGATAATTTACAGGGGGAATTTGTGAGGTGACTCTATGAATACAGATAGCAAAGATAAAAATGCTAATATAGATTTAACAGAAAATTCATTAACAGAAAATTCTGTTGAAGAAATAAATTCTTCAGAAAAATATTGTTCAGAAAATAGTGACAATACTAATAATGAAAAAGGTTGTTGTCACAAAACTAAGGAAAGAACAACTGATGAACAGAAAAAGCTAATGAATAGACTTAGTAGAATTGAGGGTCAGATTAGAGGAATTAAAGGTATGGTTGAAAAAGATGCTTACTGTACAGATATTCTTGTACAGGTTTCTGCCGTAACCTCAGCACTAAATTCCTTTAGCAGAGAACTTCTTGCGAATCATATTCGTACTTGTGTGGTACATGATATTAAAGCAGATAAGGAAGAAACAGTTGATGACCTAATTTCTACATTAAAGAAAATTTTGAAATAGGGGTGATATTGTGAAACAATATAATGTTACCGGAATGAGCTGTGCTTCTTGTGTTGCAAGGGTAGAAAAAGCTGTCAACAAGGTTGATGGTGTTACTTCTTGCTCAGTAAATCTACTGACTAATTCAATGTCAGTTGATGGGGATGTTAAGTCAAGTGATGTTATCAGTGCAGTAGAAAAGGCAGGTTACGGTGCATCTCCAAAAGGTAATTCTTCTAAAGAAAATAAAACTAATGATGAACCATTGAAAGATACTGAAACACCTAAATTGAAGAAAAGACTATTTTCTTCTTTAGTATTCCTATTATTACTAATGTATATTTCAATGGGTCATATGATGTGGGGATTCCCTTTACCTAGTGTTTTGGCTAATAACCATATTGCAATGGGTCTTATTCAGCTACTGCTAACAGGCATTATTATGTTGATAAACCAAAAGTTCTTTATTAGTGGCTTTAAGGCTCTTATCTATAGGTCACCTAATATGGATACACTTGTTGCTTTAGGTGCAGGTGCATCATTTATTTACAGTGTGTATGCTTTGTTTGCAATGACAAATGCCCAAGTTAATAACGATATGTCACTTGTAATGAAGTATATGGATGAATTTTACTTTGAATCTGCCGGTATGATTTTAACACTTATTACTTTAGGTAAAATGTTAGAGTCCTACTCAAAAGGCAAAACCACTAATGCTATAAAAGGTCTAATGAATTTAGCACCTAAAAAGGCAACAATATTAGTAGATAATGTTGAAAAGGTAGTGCCTATTGAAGAAGTAAAAATCGGTGATATTTTTGTTGTAAAACCCGGTGAAAACATACCTGTTGATGGTGTTGTAATTGAAGGTGAAAGTGCAGTTAATGAGTCAGCACTAACCGGTGAGAGTATTCCTATTGATAAAACAGTTGGTGACAATGTATCAGGTGCAACAGTAAATCAGTCAGGTTTTATTAAGTGCAAAGCAACTAAAGTTGGGGAAGATACAACTCTTTCTCAGATTATTAAAATGGTCAGTGATGCCTCAGCTACTAAAGCACCTATTGCTAAGGTAGCAGATAAGGTTTCAGGTATATTTGTACCTATTGTTATTTCAATTGCAGTAGTTACAATTATTGTGTGGTTACTATGTGGTGCAACCTTTGGTAATGCACTGGTTAGAGGTATTTCTGTACTTGTTATCAGTTGTCCTTGTGCATTGGGTTTGGCAACACCTGTAGCTATAATGGTTGGTAATGGTGTGGGTGCAAAGAATGGTATTTTGTTCAAGAATGCAACTTCACTAGAAACTACAGGAAAAGTTAGTTATGTGCTACTTGATAAAACAGGTACAATCACTAACGGTACACCTGTAGTAACTGATATAATTCCTAGTGAGAATTATACGGAAAATGATTTACTAAGCTACGCTTCTTCACTGGAAAGTAAAAGTGAACACCCTCTTGCAAAAGCAGTTGTACAAAAAGCTATTGACAGTAATATAAAAACCCTAGATACAACAGACTTTAAGTCACTAACAGGTAACGGTGTATCAGCTAAAATAAATGGCAAAACAATTGTTGGTGGTAGTGTAAAGCATATTTCTTCTATTGCTAATATAGATGAAAATATTATTAAACAAGCTTATGACCTTGCAACTAAAGGCAAAACACCTTTACTGTTTGTTATGGATAATCAGTTGCTAGGTATTATTGCTGTAGCTGATGTTGTGAAAAGTGATAGTCCAAAGGCAATTAAAGAACTTCAAAATATGGGTATTAAGGTTGTTATGGTTACAGGTGATAATGAAAAGACAGCTCAAGCTATAGCAAAAGAATCCGGTGTTGACGAAGTAATTGCCGGTGTATTACCTGACGGTAAAGAAAAGGTCGTTGCTCAGTATAAAGAGAAGGGTATGGTTGCAATGGTTGGTGACGGTATCAACGATGCACCTGCATTAACAAGAGCAGATATTGGTATTGCTATTGGTGCAGGTACTGATGTTGCAATTGACTCAGCTGATATTGTACTGATGAAAAGTAAGCTAACTGATGTTTCAGGTGCAATCAGACTAAGCAGAGGTACTTTAAGGAATATTCACGAAAACCTATTTTGGGCATTTATCTACAATGTAATCGGTATTCCTTTAGCTGCTGGTGTGTGGATTCCTATTTTCGGTTGGACACTTAGTCCTATGTTTGGTGCAGCAGCAATGAGCCTTTCAAGTTTCTGTGTTGTTACAAATGCCCTTAGACTTAACTTCTTAAATATCAGAAGTAGCAAAAGGGATAGAAAGATAAAAAATAAAACTAATAAAAAGGAGAAAAATACTATGACTACAACTCTAAAAATTAACGGTATGATGTGCCCTCACTGTGAGGCAACAGTAAAAACTGCTTTGGAAAGCATTGATGGTGTTACTTCTGCTGAAGTAAGTCACGAAAGTGGTACAGCAGTAGTTACTCTTTCAAAAGAAGTAAGCGAAGATGTACTAAAGAAAGCAGTAGTAGACAAAGGTTATACTGTTGAATAATTAAGTAATATACATTCATTTAAGAATATATATTGTAAAAGTGTGGTAATATGTTATAATGAAGTCATTGATTTAATAGTCAATGACTTTATTTGTTTTGCAAGAATGGAGGTATTATATGCTTCAAATAGAAAATATAAGCAAAAAGTATGTGACAGGTGACTTAGTACAACAAGCACTAAAGAATGTTAGCCTAACACTTCGTGACAATGAGTTTGTTGCTATTCTTGGACCTAGTGGTTCAGGTAAAACTACATTGCTAAATGTAATCGGTGGACTTGATAGGTACGATAGTGGTGACTTGATTATCAACGGTATTTCTACTCAAAAGTATAAGGATAGGGATTGGGACTCTTACCGTAACCACACAATCGGTTTTGTTTTCCAGAGTTACAACCTTATTCCTCATCAAACTGTACTTTCTAATGTAGAACTTGCCCTAACTATTTCAGGTATCTCAAAGTCAGAAAGAAGAAAAAGAGCAAAGAAAGCACTTGAAGAAGTAGGTCTAGGTGACCAAATTCATAAGAAGCCTAACCAAATGTCAGGTGGTCAAATGCAGAGAGTTGCTATTGCAAGAGCCTTAGTTAATAACCCTGATATTTTATTAGCTGATGAACCTACAGGTGCTTTGGATACAGAAACAAGTATTCAGGTTATGGAACTTTTAAAGCAAGTTGCCAAGGACAGACTTGTTGTAATGGTTACTCATAACCCTGAACTTGCAGAAGAATATGCCAACAGAATTGTAAGACTAAAAGATGGTGAAATCACAGATGACACTAACCCTTATGTTGTAGAAAAGTCAAAGGTAGAAAAGCCACAACATAAAAATATGGGTAAGTCCTCAATGTCAATTTTCACTTCACTTGCACTTAGCTTTAACAACCTAAAGACAAAGAAAGGTAGAACTTTACTGACTTCCTTTGCCGGTTCAATCGGTATTATTGGTATTGCACTTATCCTTGCTTTGTCAAATGGTGTAAATAACTATATTGCCGATGTACAGAAAGACACTATGACCTCATACCCTATAACTATTAATGCTCAAGATATGGACTTAACAAGTGTTATGAATGACGGTCAAAGTGCAGCAGTAGAAAAAGAAAATGTTGACCATAAGAAAGATAAGGTTTATTCCAACACCACAGACCTTGAAATGACTTCAAGTATGACAAGTAGTGTCAGTGAAAACAACCTAACAAAATTCAAGGAATACATTGATGATAAAGACAGTGAAATTAATAAGTACATTGGAGAAAACGGTGTTGTATATTCCTATGATACTTCTTTTGGTGTGTATTCTTATGACCCTAACAAAAAGTTAGTTAACTCTGACGGTAGTTCATTTAAAACAGAAAAGGACAACTCAAATAATACCTTTAGCCAAATGACTAGTATGAGTAGTCAAATGACAAGTATGATGGGTGGCAGCAAAAACGGTTTTTCTGAACTAATGCCGGGAAAAGGTGACAACCTAGTAAGTGGTGCAGTTAAAGAAAATTATGATTTGCTTTACGGTCACTATCCTGAAAAGTACAACGAAGTTGTTTTAGTATTAGATACCAACAATGAAATTCGTTCAACTGATTTGTATAAGCTGGGACTTCTACCTGCTAAAGAATATGAAAAGTATATGGATGAAATCAACAAAGGCAAAAAGGTAAATCCCGATACTTCAAAATGGTCATATGAAGATGCTTGTAAACATAGTTTCTATCTAATTCCTGCTTGTGATTACTACGAAAAAACAAGTAACGGCACATACAAGAATATTTCTGATGATGACCAGAAAATGAACAAAATTCTAAAGAATAACGCTATTAAACTAAAAATTTCCGGTGTTATCAGACTTAAAGACTCAGACAACAGAATTATCAGTCAGCCTGTAGGATATACTCAGGCACTGACAAAATATATCATTGACTATACAAATAAAAGTGATGTTGTAAAGGCTCAGAAAAAGTCTAAGGATGTTAACATCCTTAGTAATATGAGATTTGCACCTGATGGCAAAAAAGAAAAAATTGCCGATGCTAAAAAGTATCTTAATGGTTTAGGTGTTAGTGAAAAGGCAAAACTTTGCAAGAATATTATGAATTCGGTTTATGGTAACGATAAGCAAATGCAAAGTCAACTTGCCAACCTAACAGAAGAACAACTTGCCTCTTCTCTAGACCAATTTGTAAAGAATAATCCTGATGATAAGGTAATGCTAAATATTTATGATACCTATATTTCACCTGGTAGCTACGATGATAATATGAAAGAATTTGGTGTTGTTGACTTAGCTACACCATCCTCAATTAATATTTATGTAGATAGCTTTGAAGATAAAGACGGTATCCGTACAGCAGTAGATAACTATAATAACGGTGCTAGGGAAAAGGATAAAATCAGCTATACCGACTATGTAGCACTTCTTATGTCCTCAGTTACAACAATTATCAATGTTATCTCCTACATTCTAATTGCTTTCGTTGCAGTATCATTAATTGTTTCTTCAATTATGATTGGTATTATTACCTATATTTCTGTACTTGAAAGAACAAAGGAAATCGGTATTCTAAGGGCAATCGGTGCATCAAAACGAAATATCAGTCAGGTATTTAATGCAGAAACATTTATTATAGGCTTGTGTTCAGGTATTATAGGTATAGGCTTAAGTGAGCTTATCTTGATACCGTCAAATGCAATTATCCATTCATTAATGGGTACAACTGATGTTAATGCTACAATTCCGATAGTAGCAGGTATTGTGCTGGTTGTAATCAGTGTTCTTCTTACTTTAATAGGTGGTTTAATTCCGGCTAAAAAGGCAGCAAAGAAAGACCCTGTAATTGCATTAAGAAGTGAATAAAAATTAAATTTTGTGAAAAAGGAACTGTTTTTCAGTTCCTTTTTTGTTTGTTATAGTATTGTAAAATATTTAATTATCAGTTAAAATAATATTATAATTTGAATAAGAAAGAAGAGAAAGAAATGGCTTTACCAAACGACCCTATGATTTTGTTATCATATGTAAATACTCAGTTAAGAGATAATTATAGTTCTTTGTCAGAATTATGTAAGTCTTTGTGTGTGGATAAAGAAGATATTACTTCTAAACTTTCCACAATAGATTATGAGTATGATGAAAACTTAAATAAGTTTGTGTGATTATATAACTTTATAGTTTTATAGCGTAATAAGAAAAAGGAGTACATTGGTTGTACTCCTTTTATTTATCATATTAAATAATATCTATACAAATTAGGGTTTGTGGAGTTAGAACATACCTTGTTTTGTGATAGATATTTAGAATTAGCAGAGACTAACCAGCCTCCCTTGTGTAAAGGGAGGGGAACCACGAAGTGGTGGAAGGATTGTTTTGGTAGGCACTTTAGATTATATAAGATTTATTCGATATATGATGTAGGGAACGAACACTGTTCGTTCCTATATTTATAGATAACTTTTATCTAATCGTACACATTTTATCTAGAGAACACTATCTACTAAACAATCCCTCAGTCGCTCTTTAAGAGTAAATTGTCATTCTTCCAATTTACAAGCGACAGCTCCCTTTACACAAGGGAGCCTTATTTGTTAAAATTTAACACTTTACATTTAGCACCACAAACCCAAATTTGCCGAAGTGATTTACAAATAAAACTATTGACTATTATCTTAATTTTATAATGAAACAAAAAGTAAGAGGTGATTACATTGTGGCTTAAGTTAAATTTAGAGGGTATGAAAATTAATATTCAAATTAGAAATTACGAAAAGTCTGATAAAGATATATGGGATATGCAATATTGTAAAGTTGATTTTTCTTTTATTTTTAGGGATATAATCAATTATGAAAATTCAAGCGAGATTCTTTTATCTTGTGAAATAGAGAAATTAAAAGAAAAACTTGATGATTTGCTTAATGATAGAATTGCCAAAGAATTTGAATTAGAATTTATCGAACCTAATTTTATGTTTCATTTTAGTCTAAAAATTAAAAAAGAAATTTACACAATTAACCAAGAAGATACACCTAAATATTTCACTACTAAACCTTATTTAGAATGGAAGATTAATTTATGGAATGATGGTCTTACCTCTAATTACTTTTCTACTACATTGGATATTGATGATATTAAAGCACTTAGGTGTTATCTAAGTTTAATTATGGGTACTATCACCACAGATGATAAAGAAGTAATAAAATATATGAATAAGGGAATTATCACAGAATAATCTATAACAAAAGTAGGCTACTTCACCACAAGTGAAATAACCTACTTTTTTATTTAGTAATTAAATTGTATTAGAAACTATATTTTAAAACTTTCCCCAATAACCGAATTTTTTATTTTTAATAGCAAGGAAAGTTATTGTTACTGCTACCGATAAAGTTTCTGCAACAATGATTGAGAACCATATGCCATCAAGTCCAAAGAAAATAGGCATTATCAAAACAGAAGAACATTGGAAAAGTAATGTTCTTAGGAAAGCAATTGTTGCTGAAGTTAAGCCATCATTTAGAGCAGTAAAAAATGCCGAACCGAATATTGAAATTCCCGAGAATAAGAAAGCAATACCATAAATTCTAAATGCATGAGTTGTCATTGCTAAAAGCTCTTTGTCATATCCAACAAAAGCACTTGCAAGTGGATTTGCTAGAAATTCAGAAATTCCAAACATTGCTATTGCCACAATACCGATAATAACCGAACTTCTTTTTAAAATGTTGTTAAGTTCCTTTTTGTTATCTGCACCGTAATGATAACTTGTGATAGGTGCAATACCTGTTGAATAACCGATAAATACTGCTAAGAAAATAAAGTTAACATACATAATTGTACCGTAAGCAGAGATACCATCCTCACCGGCATATTTCATAAGCTGAGCATTGTATAGCATACCAACAAGTGACATAGAAATATTGCTCATAAGTTCTGATGAACCATTTGTGCAAATTCTGATTAGTGACTTAAAGTCCCAACTAGGTTTGCAAAGTTTTAATCTGCTTGAATTTTTTCCGGCAAAATAAATTAAAGGTACAATACCACCAAAGATTTCACCTAAAGCAGTTGCCAAAGCTGCACCAACAATTCCCCATTTAAATACTGCAATAAACAGTGCATCACCAACCATATTCATAACACCGGCAGTAACAGTTAATACAAGTCCTAACTTTGGTTTCTCGGCAGTTACAACAAGACTACCAAAAGCATATTGCAACATTAGAAATGGGAGAGAGATAAGCAGTACTCTGCCGTATTTAACACAGTTTTCAAGCATTGTACCCTCAGCACCTAGAAATGATGCAATCTGTCTTAAGAAAATATTGCTGATAATAGAAATTACAATACCGCTGACTATAGTTGCACATACAAGTAGTGAAAATATTTTGTTTGCCTTTTTGTCATTACCTTCACCCATAGTTTTGGCAATTAATGCACTGCCACCTGTACCAAACATAAAGCCCATTGCACCAACAACCATAAGAAATGGCATAATAAAGTTAACTGCTGCAAATGATGTTTTGCCAACAAAGTTTGATACAAAGAATCCGTCAACAACACCGTAAATTGATGTTAAAATCATCATTAGTATTGATGGTAAAGTGAAACGGATTAACCGTTTAAAATTAAAATGGTCCGATAATTTTATTTTATTTTTCATTATTTCTCCTTGAATTATAACTTCTCAATTTGCTTTTTAAATGAATTACGGTGCTTTTTCAAAAGTTTTAAGTATAGCTCCATTTCTTTTTCACCCCAATCTTTAAAAGCACTAAATTCAGCCTCATATAGCTTTTTAGCAGTTTGATTTGCATACTCCTTGCCTTTTTCGGTAAGGCAAACTATCTTAGATTTTCCATTGTATTTTTCAAGGTAAATAATATCCTCATTTTCAAGTTTACGAATAGCTGAGTTAATTGTCTGTTTGCTGATTCCGGATGATTTGTAAATGTTGTATAATAGGCATTTTCCCTTATTAATGTATGTCATATACAGTACAAATGAAACACTGTCCGATACTCCCAGTTTTACTGATGCTTGATGATACAATGATTCAATCTCTTCATTTAAACAATTTATTTTACAAATGCTGTCAAAAAGTTCTTGCAATAATGTCATTCCTTTCATAGTATGATTTCATACCTTATGCATTATAGTATGATTTCATACTATTGTCAACAATAATATACAAAAAAGTCAAATGAAAATTTACAAAGTATTTTTAATTTATTGTTTACAAATGCCCCAACTCTTGATATACTATTAAATATGTTTAAAATCTACAAAGGAGTATATAGATGGGTATAAAATTTAATATATGTTTATGGAACAAAGGAGGTTGCTACAATGAAACGAGAACGACTTGGTAGCCGATTAGGTTTCATTATGTTGTCAGCCGGTTGTGCAATTGGTTGTGGCAATGTGTGGAAATTTCCTTGGATGTGTGGACAAAACGGTGGAGGTAGCTTTATGCTTGTGTATATCCTTTGCCTTATTGTTCTTGGAATTCCTTGTTTGATTATGGAATTTTCTGTTGGTAGAGCCTCCCAGACAAGTCCTATTAATATGTATAAAAAACTGGAAAAGCCTAAGCAAAAGTGGGGTGGCTTTGGTTGGGTTTGTCTTGTAGGCAATATTTCACTTATGGCTTTCTATACTGTAGTATGTGGTTGGCTGATAAATTATTTTGTAAAGTTTATTTCAGGTAATAACCAAAATATGGGCTTTGATAAAATGACTGCTGACCCATCAGTTAATGTACTATTCTTGTTTGTTACTGTTGTGGTGGCATTCTTTATACTTTCTTTTAATCTTCAAGGTGGACTTGAAAGAGTAACAAAGTATATGATGATTGCATTACTTGTGCTGATGGTGGTACTTGCAGTAAACAGCTTAATGCTTGGTGGTGCAGGTGAGGGAATGACCTTCTACTTAAAACCTGATTTTTCTAAGATTAACGGTTCTGTTGTAGTTGGTGCTATGAATCAGGCATTCTTCACTTTATCAACAGGTATGGGTGGTATGGCTATCTTCGGTAGTTATATTGACAAGAACCGTTCTCTTATGGGTGAAGCAGTAAGTGTTATTTCTCTTGATACACTTGTAGCTATCCTAGCCGGTGTTATTATTTTCCCAGCTTGTTTTACATATAACTTAGAAGTAAATGCAGGTCCTAGTTTACTATTTGACACAATGGCTACAGTATTTAACAATATGGAGGGTGGCAGAATCTGGGGTTCTCTGTTCTTCTTGTTTATGGTGTTTGCTGCTATGTCAACTGTACTTGGTGTTTGTGAAAATATTTTAGCTATGGTTCGTGATTTAACCGGTTGGTCAAGACCTAAGGGTTCTTTAATTTGTGGTATTGTTATCTTTGTGTTAGCATTAACAACTGCACTTGGCTTTAGTGTACTACATTTTCAGCCTTTTGCAGAGGGTACAACTTGGCTTGATTTTTGGGACTTTATTGTTTCTAATAATATATTGCCACTTGGTTCTCTTGTACTTGCACTATTCTGTTGTAATAAGTTCGGTTGGGGATGGGATAACTTCATTAGTGAAGCTAATTCCGGTAAAGGACTTAAAGTTAAACATTGGATGAAACCGATAATTCAGTATGTAGTTCCTATTGCTATTGGCTTTATCTATATTTATGGTATGGTTAATTTTAAGTGGACATAATTTAATTTGACTATAGAAAAACACACTTATGATTGTTTTCATAAGTGTGTTTTGTTGTATAACGAAAACCCCCGATTGTATCGGGGGTTCAAAAAAGCTTTAGCGATGA
>OGZW01002353.1_pt1 | contig 14861 bp, 18 predicted proteins | sample 1577001 | NCBI WGS metagenome assembly OGZW01 (sample SAMEA3541519, study PRJEB24748) | human gut metagenome | biome: human gut; feature: human-associated habitat; material: faeces | place: China | collected 2012 | reverse complement strand
TAGCGCGCACGGCTGGGGGCCGTGAGGTCGCAGGTTCAAATCCTGTTGCCCCGATTGAACATCATAAATATTATAACAGCTAAGGTTTCCGAGGTCTGATGACTTCGGATTTTTTTATTACCTTTATTACCTTACTATTTTTCGAAAGGAAGGTTTTGCATGCAGGATAATCTGTCTCTTTATCATATTTTTTATACGGTAGCACGTACCGGCAGTATCTCCCACAGTTCCCGGGACCTTTATATCAGCCAGCCTGCTATCAGCAAAGCCATCATTTCATGTCTTTGTATGGGGGCATTGGCAGTAATTTTGCTTTTTTAAAAGAAACAGGTAGCGTGAAAAAGGAGAGAAAGATGACAATTGAATTAATTTTTAAAATTGCAGCGGTAGGAATTCTTGTCACAATACTTGGCCAGGTACTAAAACATTCAGGACGGGAAGAACAGGCCTTTCTTGTTTCTCTGGCAGGTCTTTTTATTGTGCTTTCCTGGATTATTCCCTGCATCAGTGAACTTTTTACAGAGATATACAGCCTTTTTCAATTATAGGAGAGGATAGGATGCTTGTTTTTAAAATTGCACTGATAGGAATTGCAGGAGCAATGCTTGCAATGGTTACAAAACAATTTAAACCAGAATATAGTACACTTGTTCTTTTGGCAGTCTGTTTATTCCTGATTGGATATCTGACTTCTAATTTGAAAGAAGTTTTAAATTTTGTACAGACATTGCAAAAGAGAATTCCGATAAGCAGTATGTATATTAAAATACTATTAAAATTACTTGCTATTGCTTATATATGCCAGATTGCGTCTAATTTGTGTGAGGATCTTGGCTATCACTCCATCTCTTTTCAGATAGAAACCATCGGTAAATTATCTATTTTAGTATTAAGTATTCCAATTATCAGTTCCTTACTTGAAACGATCGAACATTTACTTACATGATGATTTTTTATAGAAAAGAAGGCCAGAACGGAAAGTAGGTAAAAAATGGGAAAAAATAAAAAGAAAACTTTTTTATATGTTATAGGATTTCTTACACACTTTCTTTTTCTTTGCTATCTTCATCCACTTACTCTCCAGGCACAGACAAAAAAAGAAGAAATAGATATTACAGCTCTCTCAAAACAAATAGAACAACTTGGAGAAGAAAAGTACCCTGATTTTTCTTCTATCTTTGGAAAAATTCTTTCTATGCAGTTTACAGAAGTCTTTCAGCAAATCGGAGGATGGTTTATAGATATTGCTTTTAGAGAAGTTTTTTCTTCGAAAATACTTATTACAGAGCTTATCGGTGTCATCTTATTTTCGGCGGTATTTTCGAATATCTCTTCTTCCTTTCAACCATATGGAGTATCGGACAGTGGATTTTTTGTTACATATCTCATAACATTTTCTATTATTTTTACTAATTTTACGGCAATGACAACCTTGTTTGAAAATACAGTAATTCTTCTGTCCTCTTTTCTAAAAGTACTGCTTCCTGTGTATACACTGGCAGTTTCTCTTTCTGGAAATCTATCTACAGGTGTTGTATTTTATGAGTATTTTATTATTGTAGTGCTGCTTTTAAACTGGATTTGTATAAAAATTTTTCTTCCGTTGCTACAATATTATCTTCTATTAGAGTTACTAAACCGATTTTCAAAAAAGCAAAATATTTCAAGATTATGTGAGGGCCTTTTTCTTTTTTTATCAAAAGGTGTACAGGTACTTTTTTTTCTCTTTTTTGGATTTCATCTGTTAGAAACAATGATTGCGCCTTCTTTTGATGCGGCAAAAAATAATGTACTAAACAAAATGATCGGATTGATTCCGGGAGCAGGATCTGTTGTCCAAAGTGTTACAGGGACGGTACTTGGTTCTTCTCTTGTTATAAAAAATGCATTAGGGGCAGCTGGCATTGTATTCCTTTTTCTCTTTCTTCTTTTGCCTCTTACAAAACTGTTATGTTATGTCTTTTTTTATTTCCTATTGTCTGTTGTGTTAGAGCCGGTTGCGGATGAACGTTTTGTAGAGTGTATTAGTGCGGCAGTGAAATGTGGATTGCTGTTAATAAAGGTATTGTGTATGTCTTCAGTTTTATTTATTGTGATTATCGCACTTACCACACTTACCACAAATCATATAGGATAAAGCATTGTGAAAATATAAAAGACCATAAATATAAGTAGGAGCTGGATGTAATGGAATATATAAAAAGCTGGTTAAAAACAATTTTATATATGAATGTTCTATTATTAATCTGTGATAATTTAATGCAAAAAACAGCATATGAAAAATATTATCGTTTTTTTTCTGGATTTTTGCTTGTAGTGTGTCTGTTAAAACCTGTCATTGATTTTGCAGGAACAGAGCAGTATTTCCAGGTATCTTTTTTGCAGGAAGAATGGAAGAATGAACGAAATCTACTAGGAAATGTAAAAGAATTTCAGGATATGCAAGATGTGCTAAAAAAAGAATATGAGACAGCATATAAAAATCAGATAGAAGAAATTGCAAAGAAAAAGAATATTCAGGTAAAAAAGATTACCTTTTGGTGGGATAACAAAAAAGAACATTTAAAACAGATAGAGATAAGGGGAATCTTGCTAAAAGGGAGCGACAGCACGCTTCATACAACAGACAATCCCTCACATGTAGAAAGTTTAAAAAAGATTTTAATGCAGCTTTATGATTTAGAAGAATCAGATGTTTTTGTAGAGGTGGAGTGAAGATGGATAAAAAAATGCCTAAAAAGATAAGTTTAAAAGACTTTGGGATGGAGAAAATTATTTTAATAGCAATTGCGGGAATCGTTCTTCTTGCTGCTAATTTTTCTGAATGGAAAAATTCTTCTTCAAAAACAAGCGAAAAACAAGAAAAATCCATAGAGACAAGTCAGAATGATGCATATGTGGAGGCACTTGAAAATAAATTAGTACATATCCTTGAAAATGTGGATGGTGTAGGAAAAGCAGAAGTGATGATTACCTTAAAATCTTCTAAAGAATCTGTATTAAATAAAGATTTGTCAGAGGAGAAACAAACAGAGGAAGAAAGAAGCGGAGAAACACAAAAAGTAAATAAAAATCAAAAAAAGCAGGAAGAGACGATTCTTTCCGATTCTTCTGGAAATTCTGCCCCTTATGTAATAAAAGAATTAGAGCCGGAAATTTCAGGAATTGTCATTTCCTGTGAAGGAGCGGGAAATAAGGTGGTAGAAGCATCCGTTTTAGAAGCAGTGCAGGTATTGTTTGGAGTTTCGGCAAATCATATTAAAGTGTTAAAAATGGAGGTTGCAAAATGAAGAAAGTATTTCAGAAAAATCAGATTGCCATTACGGCATTGGCAATCATGATTGCAGTTGCAGGATATCTGAATTTTACAGAGCAAAATACATCCTCTGATGGAACGAAAAAAACAGCCGGTTCCGTGGAAACAATTGATACGATGGATATTTCAGATGGAGATTCCCTGATAAAGGAAAAAGCTAAGGCTTCAAAAGATGTATCAAAAAGTCTTTCAAAAAATTCATCAGAGAATGCAAAAGAGACGCAGACAGACGCAAGCAGTGAGACCATTGGGGATGCTGTCCTGACACAGGCTCAGGTAAGTGAATATGTAGCGGGGGCCAGAATGGAGAGAGAACAGACACATTCCAAAACCAAAGAGTCCCTTGATGAAATTATTAACAGCACTTCTGTCAGTGAAGATGCAAAGAAAGAAGCGGTAGATAAACTTACTGAACTTGCGGATATTATGGAAAAAGAATCTGCAACGGAACAGCTTTTGGCATCCAAAGGATTTGAAGATGCAGTAGTCTCTATCGGAGAGGACAGTGTAGATGTCGTACTAAATTATGAGGAACTTTCCTCGTCTGACCGGGCACAGATTGAGGATATTGTTACAAGAAAAACAGGATATAGTGTCAGTCAGCTTGTCATAAGTAAAATGCAGACGACAGAAAGTTAAAAGATTTCTGTTGCAAAAACATAGATGTCTGTTATAATTATAGAATAAATCGATATAAAATTGTTTACATTTTTATGTGAGGACTTTTCATGAAGTTTTCCAACATCTATTAAGAATGTGGAAAACTTCATGGAGAGTTTTCTGTGGACTGTAGACAAAAGGAGGTTTCCATGGGAAAAGAAAAAGATACAAAGATAAATCACACGGTTTATAACATAGAAGATGTAGGACAGGTTCAGATTGCAGATGAAGTAGTTGCAGTTATCGCTGGCCTTGCGGCAACAGAAGTAGAGGGCGTTGCTAAGATGTCTGGCAATATTACCAATGAGATCGTAAGTAAGCTTGGAATGAAGAAGCTTTCCAAAGGCGTAAAGGTAACAATTACTGGCACACAGGTTGATGTGACACTGAATCTTGTACTCAGCTACGGTGTAAGCATCCCAAAAACTTCTCAGGAAGTACAGGATAAGGTAAAGAGCGCGATTGAGACAATGACAGGCCTTACGGTTTCTGAAGTGAATATCCGCATAGCCGGAATCCAGATGGATTATGAATAGACTGACTACAAAGAATACACGGAAGATAATGGAGGTTTGACATATGAAGATGTCTAGAAGAAAAGTAAGAGAGACTATTTTTCTTTTACTGTTTCGCGTAGAATTTAATACACAGGAAGAATTACAGGAGCAGATAAAATGGTACTTTGAAGAAAGAACGGATATAGAGGGAAAAGACCAGATTTATATCGAGACAAAGATTGGAAGTATCTTAAAACGCCTTCCGGAGATTGATGAGCAGATTCATTCAATCTGTGAGGGCTGGAGACTTGAAAGACTTGGAAAGCCAGAGCTTGCCATTTTGCGTCTTGCAGTTTATGAGATTACAAATGATGCGAATATTCCTACGGGAGTTGCCATTAATGAAGCCGTAGAGCTTGCAAAGATTTATTGCAGCGAGGAAGCTCCTCGTTTTGTAAATGGAGTTCTTGCAAAGCTGGCATAGCGAATAATTCGTGACCTGTACCTGGATAACTGAAGAAGAATGAGGCGGCACGGAACAATATTCTTTGCCGCCTTTTTGATTGGGTATTTATAAATGAAGCATATTTTTTCTGTCACACAGATTAATTCTTATATTCATCGTATTTTTGAAAGCGATTATGCTTTAAAAAAAATATATTTAAAGGGAGAAGTTTCTAACTGCAAATATCATTCTTCCGGCCATATTTATTTTACGCTAAAGGATGAAAAGAGTGCTCTGCGCTGTGTTATGTTTTCTTCGGACCGCTATAAAGGGCTAATGTTTCATCTCGAAGATGGTCAGCTTATAGAAGCTTGTGGTAATATTTCTGTATATGAACAGACAGGAACATATCAGATGTATGTTCGAAAGATAGAACTCTCCGGAGCTGGAGAATTATATATTCGTTATGAACAGTTAAAGCAGGAATTAGCGCAGAAAGGATATTTTGATTTTGAAAGAAAGAAGCCGTTGCCGCCTTATCCAGAAAAAATTGGGATTGTGACAGCACTTACCGGGGCAGCAATAGAAGATATTAAAAGTATTGCCAAAAGACGAAATCCTTCGGTTCAGCTGTACCTCTATCCGTCAAAAGTACAGGGAGGGGGTGCGGCTGCGCAGATTGCAAGAGGTATTCGGTATTTTGATACAGCAGGGGTTGATATTATTATTATCGGCCGTGGTGGAGGCTCTATCGAAGATTTATGGGCCTTTAATGAGATAGAAGTTGCCGATGCGATTTATTATGCAGACACACCGATCATATCAGGAACCGGACATGAAATTGATATGACAATTGCTGACTACTGTGCAGATGTGCGGGCAGCAACTCCTTCTGCAGCCTGTGAGCTGGCTATTCCGGATATGACTTCTTTTTACACAAGAATGCATAACTATCAGGAAGTACTCGGGACACTGCTACAGCAAAAACTGATGCTGATGTATGGGAAGACCGCTTTGTTAGAAAGGCAGCTTGAGGCACAGCGGCCAGATAAAAAGCTGATGAGTCATCAGCTCATTTACGAGCGGTTAGAAGGCAGATTGCAACAGGCAATGCGGGATAAGTATCAAAGCAGACAGCAGCAATTTACAAGATATGTAGACAGGCTTTCTGCCCTGTCCCCAACATCCCGTCTGAGAGGCGGATATGTATTTGCACAAACGAAAGAGGGAAATCCCCTTACTTCTGCCGGGCAGATAGAAAAGGAGAATCCTTTTTTCATTACTTTTTCAGATGGACAGGCTGAGGTAATGCCGGTTTCAGTGAAAAAGAATAAAAAATAAAGAGGTTTGTCATGGCAAAAACAAAATTTTCAATTGAAGGAGCTTTCGAGCAGTTAGAAGACATTATCGAACAGCTTTCTTCCGAAGAAATCAGCCTGTCTGATTCTATGGACTTATATAAAAAGGGAGTGAAGATTTTAGATAAATGCTCTCAGACATTAGATAAAACACAAAAAGAGATAATTATCTTACAGGAGGGACAAAATGATGCCATCCATAAAGGAACAGCTTTCGAAGAAGATTGAGAAGATTGAACAAACAATTGATTTCTATCTTCCAGAAGAAAAAGGATTACAAAAAACAGTACTTTCTGCAATGAATTATAGTGTAAAAGCTGGGGGCAAGCGTCTGCGCCCAATGCTTATGGCAGAGACATATGAGATGTTTGGGGGAGCGGATTCTTCTGTAATCGAGCCTTTTATGGCTGCCATAGAAATGATTCATACGTACTCGTTGATACATGATGATCTTCCAGCACTTGATAATGATGCATTGCGAAGAGGAATGCCTACTGCACATATAAAGTTTGGAGAGGCAATGGCGATATTAGCCGGGGATGCTCTGTTAAACTATGCATTTGAGACAGCAGCAAAAGCTTTTGACGGAACAAACAAAGATATACAGACAGCAAAGGCATTGCAGATTCTTACAAGAAAACCAGGAATTTATGGTATGATTGGCGGACAGACTGTCGATGTAGAACAGGAGAATAAGGCAATCAGTTTTGATACATTAATGTATATCCATAATAATAAGACAGCTGCGCTGATTGAATGTGCGATGATGATCGGAGCAGTACTTGCAGGAGCTTCCGAGAAAGAAGTATCCATGATCGAACAGATTGCCAACAAGGTAGGTATTGCTTTTCAGATAGAAGATGATATTCTCGATGTAGTAAGTACCAGTGAAGAAATTGGAAAACCAGCAGGAAGCGATGAAAAGAACGGAAAAAATACATACGTCTTATTCAAAGGTATAGAGCAATCTAAAAAGGATGCAGAACAATATACAAGAGAAGCGTTACAGATTTTTGATGAATTAGAGTATAAAAATCCTTTTTTACGTGAATTACTTCTATATCTGGTTGGAAGAAAAAATTAAAAATACCATTCGGAGGATGCGTAATGGGACGTTTATTAAATAAAATAAAAGAACCAAATGATATAAAGAGAATTTCTCCAAAGCTTTATCCGATTCTGGCACAGGAAATCAGAGATTTCCTCATAGATCATGTCAGTCAGACTGGCGGGCATCTTGCCTCGAATTTGGGAGCAGTGGAAATTACAATGGCTCTGCATATCTGTCTTCATTTTCCAGAAGATAAGGTGGTATACGATGTGGGGCATCAATCCTATGTTCATAAGTTACTGACAGGAAGAAAAGACGAATTTACTTCTTTAAGACAAAAAGATGGTCTTTGCGGTTTTCCTAAGCGATGTGAGAGTGACTGTGATGTATTTGGCACAGGACACAGTTCTACCTCTATTTCAGCAGCATTAGGGCTGGCTGTAGCAAGAGATTTAGAACAAAAAGAAGAAACCATTGCTGCGGTAATCGGAGATGGCGCTTTATCTGGTGGAATGGCCTACGAAGCCCTGAATAATTTATCAATTCTTCGAAGAGAAAATGTTCGCCTCCCTGGAAGAATATACGACTCCTATTCCCGGTGTAATCGAAGTAATCGAGAAACTGAAAAGGGACGGCATCAAGATAGGTTCCACCACCGGATATACTACTGCCATGATGGACATTGTGCTGCCCGGTGCCGCCGCCCATGGCTATACCACAGACAACTGTGTGACTTCCAACAATCTTCCGGCAGGACGTCCGCAACCCTACATGATTTACCAAAACATGATTGATCTGGCCATACCTTCCGTTCAAAGCGTAATAAAATACGGGGATACGATAGCCGATATCAAAGAAGGTGTGAATGCCGGTGTATGGACTGTCGGTGTGATTCTGGGCAGCAACGAAATGGGACTCACCCAAGAGGAAACCGGAAAACTGCCTGCAGAAGAGTTGAACAGACGCATGGCAGCAGTCAGAAAACGTATGTATATGGCAGGTGCGCATTATGTAGTAAACACCATTGCCGAACTTCCCGAAATTATTGAAATTATTAACCATAAAATGAATTAAACGATTATGAGACCATACTTACTTTTAACCCCCGGCCCTTTAACCACTTCTGAAAGCGTAAAAACAGCCATGATGACCGACTGGTGCACATGGGATGAAGACTACAATGTTCACATCGTAGAGGAAATACGTAAAGGATTGGTACAACTGGCTACACGAAAAACAGATGAGTACACCAGCATCCTGATGCAGGGAAGCGGTACTTATTGCGTAGAGGCGACCTTGGGAAGTGTGATTACGCCCAAACACAAATTATTGATTCTGAGCAACGGTGCATACGGAGACCGCATGGGAAACATTGCAGAATATCATGGAATGAACTATGATATGCTGGCCTTTGATGAAACAGAACAAGTATCTGTGGAGTATGTGGATGATTATCTGGCACACAATGCAGAAATCACGCATGTGGCAGTGGTACATTGCGAAACTACAACCGGTATCCTGAACCCGTTAAAGGAAATAGCCCACATGGTAAAGATGCATGGTAAAAAGCTGATAGTGGATGCAATGAGCAGCTTTGGCGGCGTGCCGTTGGATGTAGAGGAATTAGGCATCGACTTTATGATCAGCAGTGCCAACAAATGTATTCAGGGAGTTCCCGGCTTTGGTTTCATCATTGCACGTAAATCCGAATTACAATATTGTAAAGGAGTATCAAAGAGTCTTTCTCTGGACATCTACGACCAATGGGATGCGATGGAGAAAGGACATGGAAAATGGCGCTTCACCTCGCCTACACATGTAGTGCGTGCCTTTAAACAAGCCATGGACGAACTGGCAGCCGAAGGCGGTGTGGAAGCCCGGCATGCACGCTACTGCCGTAATCACGATGTACTGGTAGAAGGTATGCGGTCACTGGGATTCAAGACCTTACTGAAAGATGAAGTCCAATCCCCTGTCATCACTTCCTTCCTTTATCCTGACAAGGAGTTCGATTTCAAGGAATTCTATCATCAGTTGAAGGAAAAAGGATTCGTCATCTATCCGGGAAAGATTTCCCAGGCAGATACTTTCCGCATCGGAAACATCGGTGATGTGTTCCCCGAAGATTTCAGCAGATTGATTGAAGCTATCAAGACCGTCGCAAAATAAAAAATAAATCTAGCTTTATGGCTCGGGCGCAGTGATTGCGCCCGAATTTGTTTCTACCCTTCTTCCGTTACAAGATCATTTGGAACCGGAGCTGCACGACACTGAAATTCTTATCACTAATCTCCTTTATATGCTTTCCCGGCATCACCCAGCTATAAGCCAGCTTCATCCCTATATGCTTATTCATGTAATAATTCACGCCCAATGAAAAATCCTTTTGAGCCCCTCCCCACACACCGGCTTCCTCATTATTCATATCAAGGATATTAAATCTTCCACACAGCTCCAATGCCTGCCCCACAGGTCTGCCCGGACAAGCCAATGCTTCATCATACCCATATTGCCTGCCTGTCAACAACCAGGAGCATTGCACATATCCGCCATGTCCTGTATAATTTGTGAAATTCTGTTCACGCTTCACCATAGTCCGTATATACTCCCCTTGCAAAAAGAACCTCTGATGAGCGATCATTAATTCCACCCCTTGTTTCAACTGGTACTTTGCATGATCTACCTTGGCGTAAATAAGATTCCGGTTATCAATAGTGCTCACCCCCGGAGATTTATAAATAAACGTATTCTCGTCTTCATCTCCCGGCAATGCGCTATCCGGAGTACGATACACCACCGCCGCACCTATGTGTAACAATTTTCCCTCTTCGTTTACAGGACGATACACCAAACGACCGTCTATGGCATATCCTTGTGAAATGTTTTTCACATTACCCAGGTCACTGTCTGTAAAGAAGCCTCCGGAAGCATAATAATGTTTTCCATTGTAGGTATAAGAGGTTCCCATCCGTCTGCCATTGGTCAAAGCCAGCACGATTCCCGGTGACTGGTGAAAACGAAGATCGTACGTACTGCATAGCATGTCCAAAGTGAAAGGTTCATAAAATTGTCCCACCTGAATAATATGCTTGCCCGAAGTATAAGCAGCAAAGGCATCCTTTATGGAAACCTTATTCCCTACATACCCCACCTCCATTTTCATACTCCAATTCTGATAGGTCGCTTTCATCCCCAACCGCAAGTCATTAAACTCCGTACCGTTACCAAACTGGTTGTCATTCTTTAAATAAACACCACCATCCATAAGCATCCGTCCGGTCAGTTTACACTTCAAATCCCCGGCAACCGGGTGTTGCGCGCGGGCAACTAAAGCAGCAGAGGGGAATAACAGGCACATCAATGCTTTAACATAAGTCATTCTTCCCATTGTATTCTTTTGTTTTTTACTTTATAACAAATGTAAGAGGAATGACCTATACTAAAAATGAATAACCATTAATTTGATGATGAAGTTATTACGCGCAGAAAGCAAGTAATATTCATTTCATATTTATGTAACAGAATTGTAACTTACATTTCCCAATAACGTTCACAAAGATTCAAGTATTCCATCTCAGGCTTGTTGCCGAACACCAATCCGAAGAAAGAGGTCTTCCTCCGCTTAATCACTTTTACCTGTTCCATTAAATCGCGGGATAAAGGCGGCATCTCGAAATCTGAGATCAATACGATATCCGATTCACGGAAATCATTTCCGTTGATGATATGCGCAGCTTCCCGAAGAGCCGGCTCTATATCCGTTCCACCGTCAAAACGTTTATTCAGAAACTCCGCCAACCTGGGCATATCCCGCCCCAAATCTTCAATCAACAACGATACAGCCTCATCCGAGAAATTGATGACATAACATTTCCGATGGGTTTTCTCCGTCAGTTGCGCTATAGCCAGAATAGCCGATTTGGACAAGATCTCTCTGTTTCCCTGCATGGAGCCGGAAGTATCCACACAGATAATATAGGGTCCTTGCCCCGAAACCTTATGCTTGTCATCCTTTACCGGTTCCGTTTCCTTGGACTGGTAATCGAACAGTTGCAATCTCTTTTCGGCATATCGTTCCATAAATACGGCACGCAGCGCATCATCCGCCAGATAGCAATACTCGACGGGCAGCAAACTGTTCAAATCATTTCCCAAAGTCACCCCTGTGATATCACTATGCGGAGAGTGCCTGATCAGCCTCTTTTTATCTACGCCCGACAAAGAATCGTATTTTTGTTGGTCCCGGTGCTTCTTGCCCAGCAGACGCGCCAATTGCCGGATAGCCGGATTGCGCTTCATCACTGTTTCATACGGAAGCATCCTCCGGTACAAATCAGGATAATTATGAAGCAGCCACTCCATGCGCGACCCCAACAGTTTGTTATCCGACTCCTTTCCTTGCTTCCGGATCAACAAATCAAAACCTTCACATAAACTGTTTATATGCATGTACTGATAGTCATACTCTTTGCGGGTAAGCAACTGATGCCATTTATCCAAAAAGAACTCCTTGGTCCGGGTCCCCTCTCCTCTCAGCAGAGAAGCGTTCTCCAGCAAACTGATATAATAGTCAATATTCAGTTCCGCCAGTTCATACCTCTTTTTGAAAGCACCGCGCATCTGCTTCAAGTATTGCAAGAATGCCATATCCGGCAGATGTTCCGAAGAATAGAAAGCCTCCCACTCCGGAGTGTAGCGGGAATAATATTCCTGCAAAGAAGGTGTGGTACGCCGATAGTACATCAACACTTTCTCTTCCAGTTCGCGTTGACGCACCACCCCGTTGCTCACATCCTCCTCGTATGCTTTAAATGTCCTATCTTTCAGTTCCTGAGAATAGATCATCTTCAGATCTCTCAACCTTATATTCCTGGTTCTCTTTTCGGTACGCATCTGCCATTTCGTTCAAATCATTCTTATATCGGTCTATGGTATTCTTCTGGTGGCGAAGCATCCTCCGCATGGAAGCCCGCTGCCTTTCGCTGAGAAACAAATGCTTCTCATAATATTCCGTTTCCGCATCCAGCAGCCCGGACCAATCCTTCTCCACTCTGTCCAACGCTTCGGCCACCGATTTATATTTGGCTCCGAAATCCTCCGGCTCGGGTTCGGGCGGCGGTGGAGGACAATTCTCATAGCACATCAAGTGATATTCATAATTATTGATATAAATGGAACGAAGCCCTTTTTTCAGCGTATATATCTTATTACGCGGAACTTTGGCATGGAGTATGGAATCATATTTCTTCAGAATACAGCAGTTGGCTTTGTACTTGTCCTTATGCAGATAGAATAATTTACCGGTCTGATCCAGATGTTGATAGTCGGCTGCAAAAATAAGGAGGCGCTCTTTCATCCGGACGCCCTCTACCTGGTAATAGTAAGTATCGATAACCTGTATGCCCGGACCTTTGTAAATTACCATTCAAAATCCCAGTTTTCTATTTTCTTATCACGAACCATCAGCTCTTTTACTGCATCCGCCGGTGTTTTCCCTTCAAACAGTACTTCATTGACCTGTTCAATAATCGGCATTTCCACGTGATATTTCTTTGCAAGCTCCATCCCAGTTCCTTTTGCATGGATCACAGTCCCTCCGCCGGCTTTTGCTGCTCTTGCCGCATCCATGACTGTATCGATATATCCCTGATTCGCGATTGCTACCAGAAGTTCATAGTCTGTATCTTTCATCGCTGTCTCCTCCTCTTTTTCAAATTCCTGTTCATTTACAAGAAACTGCAGTGTCTTTCTTCCGCCCACGCTGCTAAGCGGCACAATGAACGATACCCCTGTCCCCGGTACATCGATCAGCATCTTCGTGATCAGTCCCCGGCGCAGCTTTTTCCAGGTCTCTCCTGTAACGATTGCAAGAAATAACAACTTTTCCGATTCTTCCAGGCCGAAATAATCCAGCACTTCACTCTGTGCCGTCCCCCTTCCGATCGTTTCCAGAAATACAGGAAGTCCGTACTCTTTAAAAAATGTTCGGAAATCTTTTCGTTTGTTTCTGTTCGTGATGGTCACCATCATATATACCTTACTCATAAATTCTCCCTTACAACTCTATGATATCCGCATCCCCATATGCCTCCAGCGGTAATACCTTAACAGGCTGCGCGAGCATCTCTTCTTTATCCTTCTTACGCTCCTGATACTGATACACCACACCCAGGATCTGTATCGTGATAAGCGGTGTCATTGCTACCATTGCCACGACTCCGAATGCATCGGTTACTACATTTCCGCCAACGGCTTCACAGGCTCCCTGTGCAAACGGAAGTAAGAAAGTTGCCGTCATCGGTCCGGATGCAACACCGCCGGAGTCAAATGCGATTGCCGTAAATATCTTCGGCACGAATAACGTCAAAATTAGTGCCAGTGCATACCCCGGTACCAGAAACCACAGGATCGAGATACCTGTCAGCACACGTATCATCGCCAATCCAAGGGAAAATGCAACGCCAAGCGACAGACTATATCCCATTGCTTTTCCCGGTATTGCTCCGGATGTCAGCTCTTCTACCTGCTCCATCAGCACATATACCGCCGGCTCTGCCTTTACGATAAAGTAACCGATCAGCATACCGATCGGGATGATCACCCAGCAGTAAGGAAGCCCTGCGATCACCTGTCCCAGATAATTACCTACCGGCATAAATCCTACATTTACTCCTGTCAGGAATAATACCAGTCCAATGTATGTATACAGGATACCGACTAAAATCTTGATCAGCGTTTTCTTTTTCAGTTTCAGGGACACCACCTGAAAGAATGCGAAGAACAGAATGATCGGGAGCAGTGAGCCACCGATTTCTTTCATATAATGCGGGATTCCTGACTCGAATAATTTCCACAATGCTACAGATGTCTCTGCATCTGGTATCACAGTCTCGGAATAGCTGCCGCCCTGTGGATGATAGATAATCCCAAGAAGCAGTACCGCAAGCACCGGACCGATGGAGCACAATGATACCAGACCAAAGCTGTCCGTCTCCGCGTATTTATCACTACGCACCGCAGAGAATCCGATTCCCAGTGCCATGATAAACGGTACCGTCATCGGTCCGGTCGTCACGCCGCCCGAATCAAATGCAATCGCCAGAAAGTCCTTCGATACAAAAAATGTCAGGATAAACACTACCGGATAAAAGATCAACAGCATATAGGACAGCGGTTTGGAAAATAACATACGCAGTACAGCAGCCACCAGAAAGATTCCGACTCCTACGGCAACTGCCAGAATCAGCGTCATATTCGACATTGACGGTACCTGCCCTGCCAGCACCTGCAGATCCGGTTCCGATATCGTAATGATGAAGCCAAGTATGAAACACAATCCAATAATCACGGGAAGTCGCTTCGACTGTGCAATCCGAGTTCCGATCCGTTCTCCCATAGGCGTCATCGACATCTCCGCCCCCAGTGTGAAGAACATCATTCCCACCACCAGAAGGATCGCTCCAATAATAAAAGCCATCAGAATGCCCGGCGGCACCGGTGCGATCGTAAAGCTTAAAATCAATACGATCACAAT
>OGZW01002339.1_pt1 | contig 14899 bp, 14 predicted proteins | sample 1577001 | NCBI WGS metagenome assembly OGZW01 (sample SAMEA3541519, study PRJEB24748) | human gut metagenome | biome: human gut; feature: human-associated habitat; material: faeces | place: China | collected 2012 | reverse complement strand
GTAGGGCGTTGCCCTACGCTATATAATTAAGCCCTTTCAGGGCACTCCGCAAAATGATCATTTCTGCATAGCCTCTTTTATAATCAAATCAACTACCGGTTTCGGCTGATGATTGCGGTCGAAAAGCAATGGATAATCCGTACGTCCTCTCATCGGCCAGTCGTTACGCCACGAATCCTGATCGGCTACTCCCCAAACAGTAACTCTTGTTATGATATCCTGATGTTTCAGGAACAGACGGAAGAAGTCATTCATTCTCTCTGTCCATGCTCTTGATACTTCTTCCGGTAATCCGTCCGAATAAGGATTCATCTCTTTTTTATATTCAAAAGATGCCGAGACTTCCGCACCAACCTTGGGGTCGGGTGATGGCAATACAGTCAGATCCAATTCTGTTATCATTACCTTCACTCCCGCTCCGGCAAAGGCAAGCATACTTTCTTCAAACTCGCTGATTTTCGGATAGTCCATGCCGATGTGTCCTTGCATCCCCACCGCATCAATACGGATACCACGTTTCTTCAAGTCTTTCACCATCTTCACAACTGCAGCTCTTCTGCCCGGTTGAGCCATTGAATAATCGTTATAATAAAGCTCTGCATCCGGATCGGCCTCGTGTGCATATTGAAAAGCCAATGGAATATATTCTTCACCTAGAATTTCATAAAACTTAGTCTTACGATATGCACCATTATCTTCAATCGCTTCATTCACTACATCCCAACCTTTAATACGGCCTTTGTAGCGCTTCACAATAGTGGTGATATGATCTTTCATCCGTTTCTTCAATACTTCCGGAGACACATTTTTGCCATTCTCATCCACGCAGAACCAGGGAGAAAGCTGCGAATGCCAAATCAACGTATGTCCTGTGATTGCCAAATGATTTTTCTCTCCAAAAGCAACAAATTCATCTGCCTGTGTGAAATTATAACGGTTCTCCTTCGGATGCATTTCCTGACTTTTCATACAATTCTCTGCTACAATAGCATTAAATTGTTCCTGAATTACGCGCACTCCTGCCTTATCCCGACCGGATGCTTGTCGTGTATTCACTGCTGTTCCTATCAGGAATTTATCCTTCAAAGCTTCTTTCAAAGTCTTTGTTTCTTGTGCAAAAGCTACCGAAGTACCAGTTATCAGGGCTACAGCAGCCAACAAAGAAACTACGGTTGTTCTTGTCGAAGTCTTCATATAGTCTATCTATTAGTTATAAATCAATTGTTTTCCAGACGGCGTTTTGCCAAATCGTCCTGAATATGCTCATTCAACTTCTTAGAAATAGGATAAAAGAACAAAGCAATTACTCCTACAAAGAAAGTGATGGCAGGAATTACGCTGGATGTCAAACGGATACCGAAAATAGCGTTTTCTGTCTGTACTGTGTTAGATACAAAACCGAACGAATCAACAATCGCACCGCAAATAGCTCCCCCTATACCTAGTCCGGCTTTCAGGGCAAAGACTACACCTGCAAATACAAATCCTGTCGCACGACGATGGTTCACCCATTCTGAATGATCGGCAACATCTCCCATCATTGCCCAAAGCAATGGAATAGTAGGTGCGTATGCCAAACTCTTCAAACAGTTAATAATAAAGATCGTACTTATGTTTGTCGAATCTACCACAAAAAACAGGGCTGTAAAAAAGGCTGTCAGTGCCAGGCAGATCAAAAACACATTCCGCTTGCCAAAGATATTGGAAAGAAATCCGGAAAGCAATATTACACCCGCCAAAGTGATAACCTGCCCAATCATATTGAACAAACTGAAACCTACAGCAAACACATTACTATGATCGGGCTGCGCAATCAGTCCGAAAGCATCAAGGAAAGTGTGCCACATACCATAAGTTTCTCCTTCTATCCGTACTAATCCAAAATTTTGCAAGAAATCAAAAAGGGCTGTTTTATCTACGAAGTAATTAAAGTAGTAAGACATACTGCTGCCCCACATAGCCAATGTCGTAAACAAAAAGAGGGTTAGGATAAACATCGCTTTCCATGGACGGCTGCTTACGATATCTTTAAAATCCTGTTTCACGGAAGTTTTCTGACCTACGGGAGGCGTGATACGCTCTTTGGCAGAGAAAAATGTGATTACTAAAAGAACAACTCCGATAATGGCAAACAAGGTAATTGTCAGGAACCATCCACGTTGATCGTCGCCTTGCCCGAACTTGGAGACTAACGGCAAAGTAAGCCCCTGCACAACAAAAGTGGCGATTGTAGCTGTCACAAAACGGACGGACGAGATACTGGTACGTTCTTTGATGTCACTTGTCATCACACCACCCAAAGAGGCATACGGGGTATTATTGAAGGAGTAAATAGACATTAATAGGGTATAAGTGATACCTGCATAAATAATCTTTCCACGCTCACTCAAATCGGGTGTCGTAAATGCCAGAATGAAGAATACGGCAAAAGGAATAGCTGTCCACAACAACCAAGGACGGTATTTACCCCAACGGGTATTGGTTCTGTCGGACAGGATACCTACCACCGGATCGACAAACGCATCGAAAATGCGTGCGACCAGCAATATCATACCTGCTGCTGTTGCTTTGATTCCAAACACATCTGTATAGAAGAAGAGTTGGAACATCATCATCATCTGGAAAATCAGGTTCGCCGAACCATCACCCAAGCTATAACCGATTTTCTCGGCCATCGACACTTTTTGAGTCTGTGTTTTCATGGTACTAATCTCTTTTTTAATTTATTTGACTCTTTGTTGAAAGACTGCTTGGGACACACGTTGTCCCAACGTCTTTTTATCCAATGGATGAATATCATTCCATTCTCCTAAATCACCATTTTTAATTAGAGTGACATTTTTATTTGTATTGGCTACTTCTGCCTGCACTTTCCTGAATTCTGCCCAGGCAGCACGCCCTCCTTTATCTTCGGGTGAGAGGAAATCCGCCAGTTCAATCACATAGAAAGGCATATCAGGTCGGTTCCAATGCTGTCTCCAATCCGCAATCATCGCCGTCAACAGGTCTTTATACTCATTTCTGCGAGACACATTCGATTCACCCTGATACCAGATAACACCGGATACCGTATAATTCAACAAAGGGGCAATCATAGCATTATAAAGTCCTACGGGTTTATAATGGAAAGCAGTCTGTCCCGGAGCAACAGGCATGGGAGCGCCGAGACGATATTTCCAATTACCTTCGAGACTAATCTCCGATTCTCCTTTTTCCGGCTGACCTTTTCCGAAAAGTATCTTATAGGGTTTCTCTTTTACAAAATGAGGGAAACCGCCATAACTGAAAAGACGTATGGTTATCGTGTTTTTTCCAGCTTTCAACAATCCGGCAGGAATGGTATAGATACGTGGTGGATATTGATAAGAAACAGTTCCCACAAACGTACCATTTACATAGACGGAGTCTGCATCTACGATGCATCCCAGGCGAAGAGTTGCCTTCTCTCCCGCTTGTTGCCCGGACACTTGAAAATCTTTACGGAACCAATGGGAACCATTGATTGTATTCAATCCGTTAGTAGCCCAACCGGAAGCAAACAAATCAGTCGGTGTCCAATCACTGTCATCATAGCCGGCAGCATACCAAGGGATGGTTTCATGCATTCCTTTATCTCCCTGATACAGTGCTACATTCCAGGCACGGCTTTTCTTGCTCTCTTCTTTTTTCATTGATTCTACCAAGTCATCTGATTCGTAGATACGTTTTTCGTTCAGATAATAAGGAAAAGGTTTCAAACCTTCCTCACTGATCCACGCTTCTATCGGTGAACCTCCGACACTGGAGTTTATGATTCCTACCGGAACCTTTGTTTTCTGAAAGTAATCTTTAGCAAAGAAATAAACCAAAGCAGAGAAAGACATCACATTTTCAGGAGTCATAGCCTTCCAGAAGATTCCCGGAATATCTGTCTGCGGGGCATGAAAGTTATACAATAGAGGAGTTTTTATATAACGTACCATCGGATAATCATTGTCCGCAGATATTTCATCCCGAAAACGGTCTGTAACCCGTGAAACAGGTAATTCCATATTCGACTGACCGGAACATACCCAAACGTCACCCACAAGAATATCCTTCAACTCTATATCATTAATAATCATTGTGTAAGGACCACCAGCTTTTAAGGCAGGCAAGATCACTTTCCAGTTGCCTTGCGCATCGGCAACGGTCTTATATTTCTTTTTTTGAAAAGTTATACTAACAGTTTCATCAGGATCAGCCGTTCCCCAAATATTGACAGGCTCCCCACGTTGAAGCACCATTCCGTCGGAAACAAGAGCGGGAAGTTTAACCTTTGCTTCACCCAACAGAGCGAAGCAAAGGAACACAACTACTAACCCAACCTTATAAAACCAATACTTATTCATTATCCATCTTTTCTTTTATGTCTTTATTTCATAGTAATCCGGAAAGAAAAACACTCCATCCTGAATTCCACTTTGCAAACTTAGGAAGTTTCTCTCCGCTTACCCAAAGATTTTGATTCAAATCATTACTCGCTTGTTACATCATCGTTTACGTATGTTACAAATACTTGTCGTAATGTTACATCCAAATTAAGATTGCCGATGAATAGGAGGAAAATGAAGGATTTAGAAAGAGCGGATCACGGCAGTTATTGTTATTCATTCTATCTATTTAAAGATGATAGAAATGCCGGCAACCAACGTTGAGTTGTTATATATGCCATAAATAAAAAGTGCCGACTAATCAGCCGGCACATGATTTCATTTGTTCCATCAGACTGAAACAGGCAGCCAGTCTACTGCATAAAAAACTTGAGTATCTCGGAATTGTAGTAAACAGAAAAAACTACTTGTACATAATCAACGCAGACTGACCGGGAACAATCACCTCCGGTCCGGTTTGCGTACCCAATCCACGCACATCTATCACTCCATCTTTACATACTACCGTATATTTACCAACAGGAATTTCCAGTCGTGCAGGAGTCGTACGGGAATTAAAGGCTACGATAATATCTTCCCAGCTATCTCCATTCGCACGCTCTTTGAGGCGAAACGCAATCAGGTTTTGCCCTTCAACCGGAAGGAACTCCAGATGCTTCCGGACCATTTCTGCATTTCCCATACGGAAAGCCGGATGAGACTTACGAAGATCAATGAGTCGTTTATAGTACGTGAAAATATCTCCGTTTGTCGTTTTGCGTCTCCAGTCAATGGCATTGACGGCATCCGGACTCTTATAACTATTGTCTATCCCTTGTTTATCACGCATCACTTCTTCACCTGCATAGATAAAAGGAATTCCCTGTGAAGTTAAGACTACCGTTTGTGCCAGCTTATCAAGTCGAACCAACTGTTCGGGAGTAGCTCCCGGCATGCTTGCCTTCAATCGGTCTACAAGACACAAACCATCATGACAGGAAACATAGCTAACCATCTGGGTAGGCTGTTCCGCCCACGGCTTCTGACTATAATTTACGGAATCACAGCGTACTTGCGGATGCTTAATAGCTCCAACAATTCCGAATTTTACGCTCATTTCTCCCCCCGGCACTCCGGCAAGGAAAGCTCCTTTGTCCTTCTCCCATACAGGTCCACAAAGTCCATCGCGCAATTCATCCGAAAACACAGCAATTCCGGGCATGTGGGAAATATTTCCTTTCATCGCCAATGAATCTGCCGGATATTGAGGAGCTTCAGCCGCCCAACCTTCTCCATAGATACAAATAGTAGGATCGACTTTGTTGACAGCCTTTCGAATCTCGTTCATTGTTTCAATATCATGCACCCCCATCAAATCAAAGCGGAAGCCGTCAATATGATATTCTTTTATCCAATAAAGAACGGACTCTATCATGAACTTACGCATCATAGGCCGTTCACTTGCTGTTTCATTGCCACACCCTGAACCATTTGCCAATGTGCCATCCTCTTTCTGACGGTAAAAATAGCCGGGAACGGTACGTTCAAAATTACTTTCAAGTGTATTAAAAGTGTGATTGTAAACCACGTCCATTATCACGCGTATTCCAGCTCTATGCAACGCTTGTACCATCTGTTTGAACTCTTTCACGCGAACAGCAGGCTGATAAGGATCAGTTGAATAAGAACCATCCGGTACATTATAATTCGCCGGATCATATCCCCAGTTATAGTGATTTTCATCTAATTTTGTTTCGTCGATAGAAGCATAATCAGAAGAAGGAAGAAGATGCACGTGTGTCACTCCCAGCTCTACCAGATGGTCGATACCTGTTGGTTGATTGCCGGAATTCACCGTCCCATGTTCAGTCAGTGCAAGGTATTTGCCTTTATTCTTTATTCCCGAAGTAGAGTCGACAGAGAAGTCACGATGATGCATTTCATAGATAATCATATCAGCAGGAGATTTCAGAGAAGGACGTCGGTCACTCTCCCACCCCTCCGGATTGGTTGTCTTCCAGTCGATGATAGCTGCACGCTTTCCGTTCACTCCTACAGCGTGAGCATTAATCCCCGGCGTGTCGCCCTGCCATTTATCGTTGATTTTTACATTGAAAGCATAGTATTTGCCAAGCAGATCCTTATCTACAGATGTCGTCCAGGTTCCATTCTCACCGAGTTCCATCTTTACTGTTTCGTAAGCATGTCCGCCTTCTCCGGCATCATAAAGCATCAGGCGCACCTCTTCTGCTGTTGGTGACCAAAGGAAAAATTTGGTTGCCAACGGCGTATATTCCATCTCTGTAAGGCTTCCCATACGAACCGGATATAATTCAAAAGAAGTATATTCCTTCTTCGTTGGGGAACAACTCATCACTGTTGTCACTGTAGTCACACCCAATATCGCTAAATAATTATTTCCTATCTTCATTCTAAACCTCCCCCTACGCTACACACCATATCTATCCCCCATAAAATTAAATGCTTTATTTCACCTTATCCGGATTCTTCGCTATAAAATCCTTCCAACTACTATACCCTTTTTCCATTGCCGGTCTCCCCATTTGCAGGAAATGACAATAAGCCGCTGCCAAACCATCTGTTGCATCCATAAAAGTAGGCATATCATCTTTTGAAAACCGTAGCATCCTTTGCAGCATATCCGCCACTTGTTCTTTTGATGCCTGCCCGTTTCCGGTGATAGCCATTTTTATCTTCAAAGGGGCATATTCGGTGATTGGAATATCCCGGCTCAACGCTACTGCCATTGCTACCCCTTGTGCACGACCTAACTTCAACATCGATTGCACATTTTTTCCGAAGAAAGGTGCTTCAATAGCCAACTCATCCGGTAGATAACTTTCAATAATACTCAATACCCGTTCATGGATATGGCGAAGTTTCAGATAGTGATTGGCAAATTTACGCAAGTCGATAATCCCCATCGCAATCATTTCGGGTTTGGTTCCCCTCACCCTTAGAACCCCGTATCCCATGATTGTCGTACCGGGGTCAATCCCCAGGATTATCTTTTCTTTTACCGGTTGAATCACTCTATCACCTCCATCAAGGTCGGAAATCCGATCACTTTATCTTTAAATATTTTTACCAGTTCGTCATTCAGTCGCACCCCCTGTTCCAAATGCCAGCGATGTAATAACCCACTGCTTTCTACCTCCCATTGCAAAGAATACGCACTTCCTTCTTCCCTATGACTTAATATCCTGCAAATACGCGGTGCCTTCAATGCACCATGTTTCTGTACTTCAGGGATATAACTCTCTTTTATCCAAATCATGAAATTGTCGTGAACGTCATCGTCCACTTGAAAAGTTGTATTATAAATCAGCATATCTTAATTTCATACTATTATTTACCGCAAACATAGCAATTATTTCAGAATAATGCATTATATTTGCGGCAACAAAAAAGGATTCGTTTACAAACGTTATCATATAAGACAAAAAAGGGGCGTTAGCTCATCTGGCTAGAGCGTAACACTGGCAGTGTTAAGGTGATCGGTTCGAGTCCGATACGCTCCACTTTTTTCTCTCCCAACTTTGAACTTTAATAGTGTACTGGACATGAAAATCACAAAATTTGTCACTATTCTTCTAATCATCCCATGCTTAATTTCCTGCTACGGGAACAAGTCTTCAAAAACAACACAATCAAACAATGCAGACTATGATATACGCCTCAATGATAGCATAGCAGCAGTAAACGCAATGCTAGAAGAAGGGAACGCTGATGGAGAAAAAATAAATGCTTTTTTAGACGCATATATGTCTAAACATCCTAATTGTTTCAACAATGACATCCAAAGAAAAAAAGCAGGAAAAGAATTGCGTTCTTTATTAGAAAAGGAACTTGAGAATAACCCTGATTTCCTTTCTGATATAGCAGTCAGATTCGCTTCTATGGATAAAGTTAAAAGTACCGATAATAAAGGATATAAATATCTTATATCCTTTACCTGTAGCAGCCTTCAAAAAACCGGAAAGTATAATATTTCTTTCAGAATTATAACGGCTTTAGATGAGGAAGAAGCCTCCAATCTTATTGATAATCAGAAGTATTATATTCAAGGAAAATTCATAAGTCTTTCCGAAAAGGAATCGATAAATATTAGACTAGATGTATTTGATGACAAAACAATTGAGATAGGGAGTATTTTTATCAAAGAACCTATCGTTACTCCGGCAAACTAAAGAAAAAAAGAAAAGGACCTTTACTCAAGGTCCTTTTTTATCACTTCGTCCATTTCTTTTATACGTTTCTCGCGGTCTTTAATAGGACTGTCTTTCTTGTCATTCTTGAATACATCATCGGCACGGTCGGCAACCTCACCGCTCCATTCTTCAAACTGGTCCTTGGCCGGACGGCCATTCGGTTCGATATTTTCTTCGGCTATCGAATCATGCCTGTTAATCATATCATCCATAAGTTCTCGTTTTAAAAGTTTATGGCTATAAGACAATACAAACGAAGAAAAGTTTTCTGTTTTAATGATTTTTGAAGAAATCAATCATGTTATTATACTATCAAAAGTACTCCAACATAATCCGGCTTACAGAGTAAAGGTTGTTTCATCGGTGAGAAACTACAGTTCCATCGGTGCGGAACTATAGTTTCATCAGTAAGAAACTAATAGTTCCAAGCAGGAGAAACAAAAGTTTCAAGCCTACAAAACTGTAGTTTCAAGCCGCAGAACAAATAGTTTCAAGGCTTGAAACTATCAGTCACAAGGCAGATCCTGCCCCGTAAGTACAAGGGTAATAAATAGAATAGCCTATCTGCCTGTAGTTAATACTATTTAGGCAATGAAACTTCATCTGTGATTTTTACTTGATTCAGGTATGCACCTCTATCACACCTTTGTAGTGCGTTTATTTCTCCTTGGTTTTGCAGTGACAGCACTATTGCCGTCACAGTGCTGTCACCACTTTGCTGTCACGCCATTTACTTTTCATAATCAAACAGTTAAGTTGCAATCTGTGACAGATGACAGCAAATTTATTTTTTTTATTTATTAGAGAGAGGCTGCTGAATTCAAGTTATAAATGCAATATCTCTTTTTTATTAATCGGACTTTGAATACAAAGTTACTTATTTTTCCGATAAAGTTGCGGACGGAAAGGAATATAAAGAGTATAATTACTATCCGCCGGCTTTCCTCCCGCCAATGCAGGGGACCATTTCGGCATCCCTTTAACAATGCGGAGAGCCTCCTCTGCAAATTCCGGATGAGTGGAACGTAGAATATGAGGACGAAGGATAACCCCTTCCTTATCAATAGTAAACTCACATAAAGCATAACCCGAAACATTCTTCTCTAAAAGTCCTGCCGGATAAACCATTTCATTGGCAATATATTCTTCCGGACTCATCGCAGAGAAATGAGCAGGTTCTTCCACCTGCCTTCCGGAAAGCGTCTTTGCGCGGGGACCTACCGGATAAATTCCAACATACATCGGTTGTTTATAAGCATCCGGTTCTTCCTTACTACGCTGTTGCAATGCTTTCAATAAAGAAGCAGCCTCTTCCGCCAATGTCTGTTCCAAAATATTCTCTCCCCGAGATAACATATATGCCGACTGACAAACCAATACAAGACGTTCCATCAACGTTCCTTTTTCCGGCGACCATTTTCGTCCCATCCGTTCTTTGCCTTTTGCGTCCGTAGAAGAAAAGTAATAGACAATTCCATCTAAACCGGCCGTAGAACCATCCAGATCCTGCACCTGCTCTGTCACCAAACGAAAGATAGCCCCTAAAGACTGATACAGGGAAGCGCTGATGACAACCGATTTAGTATCCACGGTTACTGTCCCCTTCTCCGCCTGCCAATAGGTACGGGATAGTGCATTCGAAATCAGCGTATAACGCCCGTTTTTCTTTTCTACCGACATTGCATACTCCGGCGAAAAGGAAGGGATAGCTGCGAAACGCGCGTATGGCTGTTTCTGAAAGCCAGTATTAAGTAAAGAAAACACACTACGGTAATATTCGCCTAACTCGCCTGTATAAGAAGAAAAAGGTTTCACCGGCTCCAAATAGTCAATCTGGGCCGCCAGGCGAAAAGAAAAGGTTAAAAGCAGAAGACAGAAAACAATCTTTTTCATAAGTTGCCGGATTTTCGGTACATATCGGCAACAAAGATACAAATTATTTCGATGGTTCGTGATAAAATTATATCTTTGCACGGTTTTTACTAAGAAACTGAATAACAATACATCAAAAATATGATAGCTAAGATTGAACAACTTCTGAAAGAGGTGGAAGCCTTACACGCCTCCAATGCCGAAGAACTCGAAGCTCTCCGCATCAAATACCTAAGTAAGAAGGGAGCCATTAACGACTTAATGGCAGATTTCCGTAATGTAGCTGCCGATCAGAAAAAAGAAGTCGGCATGAGACTGAATGAACTGAAAACAAAAGCGCAGGACAAAATCAACGCGCTGAAAGAATTGTTTGAAAGTCAGGACAATGATTGTGACGGATTGGATTTGACGCGTTCGGCTTATCCCGTGGAACTTGGTACACGCCACCCGCTCACCATTGTAAAGAACGAAATCATCGATATCTTTGCCCGCCTGGGATTCAGCATCGCCGAAGGTCCGGAAATTGAAGATGACTGGCATGTATTCTCGGCACTGAACTTTGCCGAAGATCATCCGGCACGCGATATGCAGGACACTTTCTTTATCGAAGCTCACCCGGACGTAGTATTGCGTACGCATACTTCTTCCGTACAGACCCGTGTGATGGAAACTTCACAACCTCCTATCCGCATCATCTGCCCGGGACGTGTGTATCGTAACGAAGCAATCAGCTATCGCGCACACTGTTTCTTCCATCAGGTAGAAGCGTTGTATGTAGACAAAAACGTATCGTTCACCGACTTGAAACAAGTATTGTTGCTTTTCGCTAAAGAAATGTTCGGCGCTGATACAAAGATTCGTCTGCGTCCGTCTTACTTCCCGTTCACTGAACCTAGTGCGGAAATGGACATCAGCTGTAATATCTGCGGCGGTAAAGGTTGTCCGTTCTGTAAACACACCGGCTGGGTAGAAATCCTCGGTTGCGGTATGGTAGACCCGAACGTACTTGAATCTAACGGTATAGACAGCAAAGTATACAGCGGTTATGCTCTCGGTATGGGTATCGAGCGTATCACAAACCTGAAATATCAGGTGAAAGACCTGCGTATGTTCTCTGAAAATGATACTCGCTTCCTGAAAGAATTCGAGAGCGCTTACTAAATTTAGATTTCACCACAGAGGACGCAGAGGACACAGAGTTTTTATTTCAGCCGTATCAACTACGACTCGTTTTTCATAGAAAGTCATTAGAAAGAAAAAACTCCGTGAGACTCTGCGTCTTCTGCATCCTCTGTGGTGAAACAAATACATTCATTATGGCAAAGGATAGACTCATTACTCCCAGTTATTGTTTCATCTTGGCAGCCAACTTCCTGCTCTACTTCGGCTTTTGGTTGTTGATTCCTGTTTTGCCGTTCTATTTATCAGAATTCTTCCAAACTGGAAATTCCACTATTGGTATTGTACTTTCCTGCTATACGGTAGCCGCTCTCTGCATCCGTCCATTTTCCGGTTATCTGCTCGACACGTTTGCCCGCAAACCTCTTTATCTGTTTGCTTACTTCATCTTTATGATGATGTTCGGGGGATACCTGATAGCCGGCTCCCTTACCTTATTTATTATATTCCGAATCATTCATGGCATCTCTTTCGGAATGGTTACAGTAGGAGGAAACACGGTAGTGATAGACATTATGCCATCTTCCCGCCGTGGGGAAGGTTTAGGCTATTACGGGCTTACCAACAATACAGCTATGTCCATCGGGCCGATGTTCGGACTGTTTCTGCACGATGCAGGAGTCTCTTTTGCTACGATCTTCTGTTACGCATTCGGTTCCTGCATTTTGGGTTTTCTATGTGCCAGTCTGGTAAAAACGCCCTATAAACCTCCTGTGAAACGTGAACCGATTTCACTCGACCGTTTTATTTTGATGAAAGGATTGCCAGCCGGATTTAGCCTATTGTTACTTTCCATCCCTTACGGAATGACAACCAACTATGTCGCCATGTATGCCCGCCAAATAGGATTGAACACGCAAACCGGATTCTTCTTTACCTTTATGGCTGTCGGCATGGCAATCTCCCGCATCTTTTCGGGGAAGCTGGTGGATCGCGGAAAAATAACACAAGTAATAATAGCCGGATTATACCTGGTTGTTTGCAGTTTCTTCCTGCTTTCAGCTTGTGTGTATCTGATTCAATGGAATGATACTGTTTGCAACATCCTGTTTTTTGGTATCGCATTGTTGATGGGGATCGGATTTGGAATCATGTTTCCGGCATTTAATACGTTGTTTGTCAACCTTGCCCCCAATAGCCAGCGGGGAACAGCCACTTCCACCTATCTTACCTCTTGGGACGTAGGAATCGGTATCGGTATGCTGACCGGTGGATATATCGCAGAAATTAGTACATTTGATAAGGCTTATCTTTTCGGAGCCTGCCTGACGGTAGTTTCCGCCCTCTATTTCAAACTAAAAGTGACGCCTCATTACCATAAAAACAAGCTACGATGAGAAAGAAAGAACGTTATGAGAAAGTAATCGCCTGGTTTCAGGACAATGTACCTGTAGCCGAGACCGAACTGCATTACAACAATCCGTATGAGTTGCTGATCGCTGTTATTCTTTCTGCACAATGTACGGACAAACGGGTGAATATGATCACTCCCCCTTTGTATAAAGATTTTCCGACTCCGGAAGCGCTGGCAGCCACTACGCCGGAAGTTATTTTCGAATATATACGAAGCGTATCCTATCCGAACAACAAAGCCAAACATCTGGTTGGTATGGCAAAGATGCTGGTGAATGACTTCAATAGTCAAGTGCCCGACAATCTGGAAGACTTAGTAAAGCTACCCGGTGTAGGAAGAAAAACAGCCAATGTCATCCAGTCGGTTGTGTTTAATAAGGCTGCAATGGCGGTAGATACACACGTATTCCGTGTCAGCCACCGCATCGGACTGGTGCCGGATAGTTGCACTACCCCGTTCAGTGTGGAAAAAGAATTGGTGAAGAATATTCCGGAAAAACTAATACCGATTGCCCACCATTGGCTCATTCTGCATGGTCGTTATGTTTGTCAGGCACGCGCTCCCAAATGTGACACCTGTGGTTTGCAAATGATGTGCAAATATTTCTGTAACACCTATAAAGTTACAAAAGAGGAACCAAAAGCCAAGAATAAATAACGATTTAATAGCAAGGAACCGAAATAAATAGTAACTTTGCGGTCGTTCTAAAAGAAGAATTTTAAAAACACTTTTAAATAAAAATAGAGTATTATGCAGACAATTGACAAATTCAATTTTGCCGGTAAAAAGGCATTTGTTCGCGTGGACTTCAATGTACCCCTGGACGAAAACTTCAACATTACAGATGACACCCGTATGCGTGCAGCTCTTCCTACTCTGAAGAAGATTCTGGCTGACGGCGGTAGCATCATCATCGGTTCTCACCTGGGCCGTCCGAAAGGCGTTGCCGATAAATTCTCTTTGAAACATATCATCAAGCATCTGTCTGAATTGCTGGGCGTTGAAGTTCAGTTCGCTAACGACTGCATGGGCGAAGAAGCTGCTGTAAAAGCTGCTGCTCTGCAACCGGGAGAAGTGCTGTTGCTCGAAAATCTTCGCTTCTATGCTGAAGAAGAAGGCAAACCAAGAGGTTTGGCTGAAGATGCAACTGACGAAGAAAAAGCTGCTGCCAAGAAGGCAGTGAAAGAAAGCCAGAAAGAATTTACCAAGAAATTGGCTTCTTACGCTGACTGCTACGTAAACGACGCATTTGGTACTGCTCACCGTGCACACGCTTCTACAGCATTGATCGCTAAATATTTCGATGTAAACAACAAGATGTTCGGTTACCTGATGGATCTTAAATGTTGTGCCTGCAGCGGCACTTGATTCGCCAGCTGCCTCAGTTGACTTTGCATTATCTGAACTGCCGCAGCCTGTTAATGTTGCCGCTACCATAGCAGCAACTAACATGAAACTAACTAACTTTTTCATTTTAAATCCTCCTTCTCTCATGCTTTACGTTCAATTTTATTATTATGACTTTCATTTGTCAACAGTTTCCAGTCATATCTCTTCACTTTGTCATTGTGTTAAAGACAAATAAACATTTGTCTTTATGAGCCGGACACTTGTTTGAATCCCTCGCCCAAAACTTCACTGGTTTCACTGACAATCACAAAAGCATTCGGGTCTTTTTCGTAAATGATCGCCCGGACTCTGGCAAACTGCTGCTTGCGTACTGCACACATCAGCACATCCCTGTCCGTACCGGTATAGGCTCCCTGGCCTTTCAGCAAGGTAACGCCGCGTTCCAGTTCATCCATGATATGTGCCGTCCATTAACCGGACTATCTGGAACATCTGTCGTTCCTTATCCTCTAAAAGACTGC
>OGZW01002338.1_pt1 | contig 14910 bp, 7 predicted proteins | sample 1577001 | NCBI WGS metagenome assembly OGZW01 (sample SAMEA3541519, study PRJEB24748) | human gut metagenome | biome: human gut; feature: human-associated habitat; material: faeces | place: China | collected 2012 | reverse complement strand
CATGCCGACAGCCCGCACACACTCATCGCTTGCATGATGATGAATGGCTAGCCACAAATACAGATTATTGTGGAAATGATATATCTAATTTAATTAAGCATAATTTTTCTGAAGTCAGTCTATCTACTATCACTATTGGATACAATCTATCCGATGAACCATGTCAAGATTATAAACCAGACATCAAAAATACGCAATATTCTGATTACAATCAGCAATACAAACAAAAAATATTTTCTGAAAAAGGCATTCCTTTCACCGTGTATGGAGCCACATTAGGAATGAATTTTTCAGACTGGGTTAAAATATTCAATAAAATAAACAAAAATAATAACTATAAAATTAAAACAAAAGACACATTGAAAGTTAGAGATATAGAAATGGAATATGATTTAGGAGAGACACATATACAAGACAAATATGGAGTTCCAATTATAAGTATACATGAAACTGATGGAATAATAGATATAATAGATTTTCACTATGGTTGTTTATATGAAATCGCAAAAGAACATAAAAACGATATAAAATCAAAAACAAAAGCATTCGATATATCTTTTGAAAAAATTATTAATAGCATCAACAAATATTCAATAAAAACTTTCGGTACAGAAGCAAAAATTAAGAGAGGAAAAGTAGACAAAGATATTGCATTTATAGAAATATTAACAGAAGATACTATATTAAATTGTAGTATTGATAAAGACTACAATCTCGGTGGATGCGGTATTTTCTTAAAAAAATGATACAAATATTTCTATAGGAAATAATTATGAAAATACCTTGTCATATTTATAGTCATCATATTGCTTTCAGCTAGCAATTTATACGCTTTTAGTTTTTCATCAATTGAGAATCAAGTAAAAGAAGCTCCTTTCCTTTTACCAGCTTAGTAAAACAAACATTTAAAAATCTTTAAAGGAGGCATGAACTATAGTTCATAAGTTGAAAATTATTAAAAAATAGGACATTTACTAGGATAAGCAATATGTATTACCAACAAACGTAGTAAAATATTTTAAATCATAATCATTATATTTTAGATTATAAAGGATAAGTAATGAAAAAAATAGTTTGCGGCCTTTTTATCCTCAGTTTTATATTGTTTCCAACGATATCATGGGCCTTTTTCTTTTCTTCACCAGAAGATAAGGTTAAAGAAGGATATTTAGAATTTGATAAATCATCAACTATAGAGAACATCTTTTCAGGATATCAATATTCAAAATCTGTTGAATGGAGTTCATTTAAAGATAAGCAAAAAAGGATTATCGTTGAAGCAAGGATAAACTATAATCTAGTTGATGAGATTAATACAACTCTAAATAATATAACCATTGATCGTAATGAAGAATTTTCCCTAACTCCTTTTAGAAGATATATAGAATGGACTAAAAGTAAAGAAGGAGCTGGTTCTGCCGATGTCTATATATGCATCCAATTTGCTATTATCGACAACGATGACTTTAAAATGAAATATATTGGAGTATACGATTCGCAAGATAATGAAATTAAGGTATTTAATGATGCATTAGGAGATATTGAACGTATTCAAATGATAAATTCTATATACAAAAATGAACCATTAATGCTTTCAGAATATGTTTATAAACATGATTATAAACGTTTTGAAAGAGCATGGGAATTAATAGCCCAATCTATACGAGAAGCATGCGATAAAGAAGCAAGAGAAGTAATGCTTGCTGAAAAGAAAAAAGAAGAAGAGACGCGTTTAAAAGAACGTAATGAACTTGAAGAACGTTATAAAAAATGGATAGACTGTTTAAAAAATACCAGTTTCATAAATATAAGCCGAGACGACTCTTCTTATTATGTGTATGCAATAAAAATAAATTTTATTGATAATGATTTTATATACATCGATAGATATAAGTATGACATTTATAAAAAAAATGGAAAATATAATTTTAATAAAGATTTTTTAGAAAATATAAAGATAAAATACGATTCAAATTATAAAGATGTTATATCTACTTCATATATAGAACTAAATTTTTCTATAAATAAATATGAACAATTTGTTATACCTATGGAAAAAAATCAGATAGAGGCTACCTATTACAATAGAAATATATACTTAGCAAGTTCATCAGCTCCATATGTATCAAAGAAGGCATCTGTATATACATTCAAACTCCGTGCCGCAGAAGCGTACCAGCTTATCATGAATCATGGTACCATTGAGGATATTGCTTTCTCCGATAAAGTCGGCAACAAAAGCGTTGATGGGTTCATTATAAATATCAATCGGTGTACCGATCTGCTGAATCTTTCCTTCACTCATCACAACAATCGTATCACTCAACGTCAATGCCTCTTCCTGATCGTGAGTGACGTAAACAAACGTTATACCCAAAGATTTATGCATTTCTTTGAGCTCCATTTGCATATCCTTACGCATTTTCAGGTCGAGCGCTGCCAGCGGCTCATCCAATAGCAACACTTCCGGCTCATTCACAATGGCACGGGCAATGGCTACACGTTGTTGCTGACCACCGGAAAGAGAATCCACATCGCGGTATTCATAATCTGTCATACCTACCATCTTTAAAGCAGCTTTCACTTTCTTCTCAATGGTTTGTTTCGGTGTCTTTTTCAGTTTCAGGCCGAAAGCAATGTTATCATATACATTCAAGTGCGGGAATAAGGCATATTTCTGAAATACCGTATTCACGGGACGCTTGTGGGGAGGAGTTTGTGTTATTTCCATCCCCGAAATTCGGATCTCGCCTTCCGAAGCCGTCTGAAAACCGGCAATGAGACGCAACAACGTGGTTTTACCGCAACCGGAAGGACCAAGTATAGTGACAAACTCGCCCTTTTTCACGTTTAGAGTCACATCATCCAATGCTGTTTTATCGCCAAAATACTTCGATACGTGGCTCACCTCAATGATGGATTTATCTTCTTGCATATTCATACTAAAGTTTGGGCTGCAAAGGTACACATTTCTGCGGTTTTCACCTAGGTGTTAATCTAATATAACAGTGTTTTTCGATGCCCGACAGAAAAAAAATCTATCTTTGCATAAATATTTATTCACTAATTTTACAAAAGCATGAAAAAGTTAACTTATTTAGTTATTGCAACGGCAGCGTTAGGCATGGTAGCTTGTACGGGCGGAAACAAAGCCGGATACGTTGTCACAGGTACGGTAGAAGGTGCAAGCGATGGTGACACCGTTTATCTTCAGGAAGCTACTGGCAGAAATTTGACCAAACTAGATACAGCCGTTATCACCAAAGGTACTTTTACCTTTGAAGGTACACAAGATTCTGTGGTTAGCCGCTATGTCACTTGCGAAGTGAACGGAGAGCCATTGATGATTGATTTCTTCCTCGAAAACGGAAAAATCAACGTTGCCCTGACCAAGGATAACGACGCTGTGACCGGTACTCCTAACAATGATGCATACCAGGAAATCAGAGCTCAAATCAATGACATCAGCAAGAAAATGAATACCATTTATGAAGCAATGGGCGACACTTCTTTAAGTGATGAGCAGAAAGAAGCCAAACAAAAAGAGGGTGCCCAGCTGGAAGAACAGTATGACAAAGTAATCAAAGAAGGTGTTAAGAAGAACATCGCCAATCCGGTCGGAGTTTTCTTGTTTAAACAAACGTTCTACAATAACTCTACTGACGAAAATGAAGCTTTGTTGCAACAAATTCCTGCGAATTTCCAGAATGACGAAACAATCGTAAGAATCAAAGAGATGACCGACAAGCAGAAAAAGACTGCCGTAGGTACTCAATTTGTTGATTTCGAAATGCAGACTCCGGAAGGAAAGACTGTGAAGTTGTCTGACTACGTTGGTAAAGGTAAAGTGGTATTGGTTGACTTCTGGGCTAGCTGGTGCGGTCCTTGCCGTCGCGAAATGCCTAATCTGGTAGAAACTTACGCTAAGTATAAAGGTAAGAACTTCGAAATTGTAGGCGTATCTCTCGACCAGGATGGAGCTGCATGGAAAGAAGCAATCAAGAAGATGAATATGACTTGGCCACAAATGTCCGACCTGAAATTCTGGCAAAGTGAAGGTGCACAGCTTTATGCAGTAAACAGTATTCCTCACACTGTATTGATCGATGGCAGTGGTAAAATTATCGCTCGCGGTTTGCATGGAGAAGAACTTCAGGCTAAAATTGCAGAAGCTGTAAAATAACAGATCGAAAGAGAAGGTTTTTCAAAGGCTTTAAAGTTCAAACAAGGGGCTGTTCGAAAAGCCTTGATCCTATAAAATCACGCTTACTACGACATGTTGCAGTAAGCGTGATTTTTCTTTTTAGAGACTTTTCAGATGGTTTCTTGCTTATTAAAAACTTCACAAGTCAGCAACCAAACAGATAAAATTCAGCCCCTGTAATTCTCGAAAGAACACAGGGGCTGAATCTATATATGAAAGTAAGGGAGAAGGACTCCCCTACTTTTATTTCAAACAAATTAGATAAACCAACGTACGTAGCAGAAGTCTTGACGGTGTGGAAGCTCCGGATTCTTCGGGAACATACGGTAAGACACCTTGAAGCTACCTGCATTTGACAAGCTGTGTTTAACTTGGAATGTATACAAGTTACCTTCTTTCTTGATGACACTAAACGGTTCTACAGAGTAAACATGTTGTTTGCCGTCTGCAGTTGTGTAAGTAGTAACCAATTCAAGTCCCACTGCATCATTCAAGCCTTTTTCATCGATCACGTAAGTAATAGTATATTCTTTTCCGCTTTCGATGTCACCGTTCTTCAGGTCTTCTACCTTGTCGCAAGATACGATTTCAATAGCATCCCATTTAGCAACCACTTCTTCTTTCCAAGCTGCGATTTCTTTTGCTTTTGCATTATCATTAGCAGCCAAAGTCTGGAAGCGTTTCGCCAGTTTGCAATAGAATTTGCTATAGTAATCATCCAACTGACGCTTCATTGTATAATGAGGAGCGATCTGTGCGATAGAATTCTTCACCACTTTGATCCAGCCTTCAGAATATCCTTTCTTATTACGTGCATAATACAACGGCAAGATTTCAGTTTCAAGAATACTGTAAATAGTAGCAGCATCCAACTGATCCTGATGTTCCTGGTTCTGATAAGTACGTTTTTCTGTCAATGCCCAACCTGCACCTTCACGGTAACCTTCCAGCCACCATCCGTCTAATACAGAGAAGTTAACAACACCGTTCATCAAAGCCTTTTCGCCCGATGTACCGGATGCTTCCAACGGACGAGTCGGAGTATTCAACCAGATATCAACGCCTGAAACCAGACGACGAGCCAATTGCATATCATAATTTTCAAGGAAGATAATCTTACCCAGGAATTCCGGACGGCGAGAGATCTCGATAATACGCTTAATCAAACCCTGACCTGCACCATCGTGCGGGTGAGCTTTACCTGTAAACAGGAATTGTACCGGGTAATCAGGATTATTCACAATCTTAGAAAGACGATCCAAATCGGTGAACAACAAGTGTGCACGTTTGTAAGTAGCAAAACGACGACCGAAACCAATCAGTAATGCATTCGGATTGATCTTATCCATCAATGAAACGATACGGGAAGGGTCTCCCTGGTTCTTCAACCATGTATCGCGGAATGACTTACGGATATAGTCAACCAACTTATTCTTCATAGTCATACGAGTCTTCCAAATCTCTTCATCGGGCACATTGTAGATAGCTTCCCAAATCTTAGGATTAGATTGATCGAACCAGAAATTTTCGTTGAAATATTTAAAGTACAGTTCTTTCCATTCAGTTGCACTCCAAGTCGGGAAGTGAACTCCATTCGTTACGTATCCTACGTGGCTTTCTTCCGGGAAATAACCTTTCCAGATAGAAGAGAACATTTCTTGAGAAACCTTTCCGTGCAGCCAGCTCACACCGTTCACTTCCTGTGAAGTGTTACAAGCAAAAACAGACATACAGAAACGTTCGCCCTTGTCACCCGGATTGTTACGTCCGAGATCCATCAAGTCATCCCAAGTGATACCCATTCTGGAAGGATAACCACCCATATATTTGCCGAACAGGCCTTCATCAAAATAGTCGTGACCTGCAGGAACCGGAGTATGAACAGTGTAAAGAGAAGAAGCACGAACCAACTCGATAGCTTGATCGAAAGTCAATCCTGTAGCTACATAGTCGCAGATACGCTGAACATTGATTAATGCAGCATGTCCTTCATTACAGTGATAAACATCTTTCTTGATGCCCAGTGCTTTCAAAGTCAGGATACCACCGATACCCAACAAGATTTCTTGTTTCAAACGGTTTTCCCAGTCGCCACCATAAAGCTGGTGAGTGATAGGACGGTCGAATTCACTGTTCATTTCATTATCCGTATCAAGCAGATACAAAGAAATACGTCCAACGTTTACACGCCATACGTTTGCATGAACAAAATAATCAAGATAAGGAACGTCAACTATCAACGGCTGACCATTGGCATCCATTACACGTTCGATAGGAAGTTGACCGAAGTTTTGTGCTTCGTAGTTGGCAATCTGCTGTCCATCCATAGACAACGTTTGAGTAAAGTAGCCGTAACGATACAAGAAACCTACCGCACACAAATCAACATTGCTGTCGGAAGCCTCTTTCAGATAGTCACCAGCCAATACACCCAGACCACCGGAATATATTTTCAGGACGCTGCTCAAGCCATATTCCATACTGAAATAAGCGATAGATGGGCGTTGCTCATCCGGCTTCACATCCATGTAATCTCTGAATTTCGTATAAACTTCATTCATTCTTCTTAGAATCACTTTGTCTTTTGCCAGCGCTTCCAGCTTTTCATAGCTCATACGTTCCAACAACAGTACTGGATTCTGTCCACATTCTTTCCAAAGTTCCGGATCTAGATCTCTAAACAGTTCAGTCGCTTCAAAATTCCATGCCCACCAAATGTTGCGTGCGATTTCAGACAACTTCTCCAACTCTTCCGGTATACGTGATTTTACAGTAACCTCTTTCCAGTTGGGAGTATTCACATTACTAACTTTGATTTTCATAATGTTTACGTTTACTTATTGATAAATAATTCTTTCTTAACTCAACTGACGCTTCATAGCATTGCGCAAGGCAATGTCATAAGCCTCATAGTAATATTGTATAAAGTGCTTCCATAAAGCCTGTTCTGCCACTTCGGCAGCACGCTTACGGATTTCCTTCACTTCTTTCTCCGTCTTATCCGCAAATAACGTAATCGTATCTTTAATACCATCCGCTACTTCCGAATAATTATAGTCCGAACGATGCAGCACTTCTACTCCATCATTAATGCCATGCTGGTTCTTCAGGCTGTTTACCCAAAGTCCGAACCCTGCCAGATCAGTAGTGATTGTCGGTACATGGAATGCTACACTTTCCAGTGGAGTATATCCCCACGGTTCGTAATAAGAAGCATAGACACTCAAATCCTGTCCCAGCAATATATCATAATATTCTTTATTCATGATGCCATCACGACCATTCAGATAACAAGGTACAAAAATCACTTTTACCTTATCTTCCGGACGATTGCCCATTCCCAGATATTTCAACATATCCAACACCTGATCATGAGTCATATTATGCAGCCAATGAGTGATAAATGGTACTTCGAGCGGAGTGTCAAACTTCTCCTTGCTCTTCAAACGTCCCTGCAAATCCTCACGGGGGTCTCCTACCCAACCGGGTACATTGATGAATGCCAATACATTCTTATGCAAATTCTTATCCCTGTTCAAGCGGTTTAATGATTCCAAAAATACATCAATACCTTTATTCTTAAACTCATATCGTCCACTGGTTCCGACAATTAACGTATCGTCACCCAGATTTGTTCCCAATAATTTATTCGCTACATTGAGCATCAAGGCACGCGCACGTTTACGTTTTCCGGTAAATGTGCTTCCTTTCGGTACAAAATCATCTTCAAAACCGTTCATCAGAACAACATCTGCCGGTTTATCCAGTAATTCCTTACACTCATTATTGGTTATTTCGCTCACCGTCGTAAAACAGTCTACGTAATGTGCAGTCTGTTTTTCAATCGAGTGTTTCGATTGCATGTTCAGTTCTTGCGCCATCTGGTCGCCATTATAAGCAAACAGATAGTCGTACAACGGTTTATGATTACCGGCAATAGAACGACCGATAGAAGTAGCATGGGTCGTAAAAATAGTAGCCACCTCCGGCACAGCTTCCTGTACATAAAGTGCTCCCATTCCAGTCATCCATTCATGCGCCTGATATACCACCTTATCCGTTTCTGTCAGGTTGTAGCGATAGAAACTCTCTACCACTCTTCCCGCAGCGTATGAAAACATAGAAGCTTCGTCGTAATCGCCATAAGCGTGCAACGAATCTACTTGATAACGATTCCACATTTCTGTGTATATATCGTCTTTCTTTTCAAAAAAAGGTTGGAAATCAACAAGAATGACTATGGGTTCACCGGGGATATTCCATCGTCCTATACGGACAGAAAGTTCGTCTTTCTCAAGTGCATGCTTTTTCCAGGCAGCACATAGGTTATCCGACTCGATGAATAGAGGGTTTTCTTTTCCTTGCCATACATCAGGACCTATGAAGAAAATTCTGTCGCGGAACTTTTCCTGCAATGTATTTGCCCGTGTCGACAAGACGGTGTATATTCCTCCCACTTTATTACATACTTCCCAGCTGGACTCGAAGATATAATCGGGGGTTAATAAATCTTTTACCATATAATATATTAAAACTCTTTTTAGTATGCGAGTGCAAAAGTACACATTATTCTTTGAAAAATAATACTTTATGCGAAAAATATGAGTTAAGAAGAGGAAAGAAACGTTGCCCTATAATGAAAAAAGAATATCCCCTTGCACATGCAAAGCTGCATGTACAAGGGGATTGAAACTCCTTTATAGGAAATATTCTTGCTAAAAATTATGCAACGAGTGCACTACCGATCAAGAAGGTTGCAGCCAAAGCAACGATTGCATAAAGCTCGGGGAATACGGCAAGAATCAACGTATTACTAAATACATTGTGTCCCTGTCCGATAGCTGCAATACCGTTTGCACAAACTTGTCCCTGACGGATAGCGGAGAATAAGGCAACCAATCCTAAAGCAATACCTGCACCAAGAACTGCTGATGCCTGGATAGCTGTAATTTCAGGAGTCAAAATGCCGAAGATAGTCTGAAACATGAAATAACCGGCAAAACCATAAAGCCCCTGTGTACCCGGAAGGGCTGTCAATACCAGGAAGTTACCGAATGCACTATCATTCTTCTTCAATGCTCCGATGGCAGCATTACCTGCAATAGTTACTCCGTAAGCACTACCGATGCCCGACAAACCAACCATAATCGCGATGCCAATGTAGGCGATAAACAAATTCATTTCCATAATCTTATTCTATTTTTTATTGTTTAATTCTTAAAATATTAATTCTCTATTTCTAATTTTTAATCTTCAGTTTTTTTAATTTCTGAACGGTTTGTACTCTTTACCGCCTCCTTCATATCCGGAGTTCTTGAAGAACTCAACGAACGTCAGACGCATTGGGTGAACCATTGCACCCAGCACATTCATGAAAATATTGATTGCATGACCGATCACGAAAATCAGCACCATTACAATCGGGCCTGCTATTACATTATCCGGACTCATACCTACTGCCAGACTGTTGAACACTCCCGCCAGAATACCTCCGGAAAGTCCGAGAGCAAACAGACGAACGTAGGACAAAACATCTCCAAGCAAACCAGTAACCATGTTGTATGAATCCCACAATCCCAATCCGATATTCAGGAATATGTTCTTTCCCGGACTGTTATAAAGGAAAATCATAGCAGCTGAAACACCCAGGATTATCAAGTGCACCGTGCTTCCCATCGGCATTACGTCCGGTAACAAAGCTGAAACTGCCATTGAAACCAGCAGGATGATCCATCCGATAGTTGCCACTGCATATTTGAAACCAAACTGAATCGTCTGATTCACAGCTTTCAGTACCATACCGAATAAAATCTGGATAGCTCCCAATATCAACGATAATTGGAACATATCATTATTATCCATCATGACAGCATGTTTCAAGCGTTGCACAATCGGCCAATCCAAATTGTAGATGTTCGCTCCGAAGAACGTACCAGTCAGCAAACCGCAGAAGAACGTTGATACCGCCAATACCTGTATCAATGAGATGATTGACTTCATTGACGGGGTTACTTTCTTCGCCATCAACCGATAGGCCGTAGCTCCCAGGAACAGGAACAAACCATATCCGGAATCTCCCAGACAAAGTCCGAAAAAGACCATAAAGAATGGGGCAAAGAACGGTGTCAAGTCCAACTCATTATACTTCGGAAGCATATACAGCTTACAGATCGGTTCGAACCAAGCAAAGAATCCCTTATTATTCAATCGAATAGGAACATTATCGCCCGGCATCGGATCGGTAATCTCATAATATACATGTGCGTCATTCAGATAAGCCTCTATCTCCACTTGACTGAATGCAGGCGCCCATCCTTCAATCAACATCAGTTTGTCACCGGCAGTCTGCTCGGAACTTAACACAACTTTAGAGAATTCAATCTGACTTTGCAACTCTTTCAGAGCAGCCTTCAAGGAAGGAATATCCGTTTCGGAAAGTGCAACCAGTCTTTTTTCATTCTCTTCAACGGCCTGTTCTGTTGTATTGTAAAGCGTTTCAAGATGTGCCAAAGAGTATGCAGGTAATTTAGCCTGCTCTACATCCAAGTCCACTTCCTCTCCGCCTTTCGTTACAGTCACGAAGAATACTTTAGAAGAAATGCGGTTCACAATCATTGCATTGTATTCCGTTTCCCACTCTTCTTTGTAATTTCCTTCCGAACAGCTATAGAAACCGATTACATAACCGGCATCTTTCAGCTTCTGAACATTTGCCGGTTCAAAGTTGCCCCAGGCTTCCAGAGCTTCTTTTTCTTTGGCATAGCTTTGCAACTGCTGCGACAACTTTCCATGCTCTGTCTGTAAAGCATCCACTTCGTCCAGCACTTGCATTCCACGGGCAGCCGTTCCTCCTTCCGTAGCAATCACGGCATTCTTTTCATGCTTCTGGTTCTGAAGCAACTTCAAGGTAGCCGCCAAACGGTTGGAAAGACGAATATTATCCTGCAACTCCGTGTTATCGGCAGCCCCCTGTTGTTTCTCCACAATGTGGACTACACCAAGCTCCCGCAGACTGTTCAGGAATTCTTCATATTCTTTGTGATACACCAGAAAGGTGAGTTTCTTCATTTTTGTAATCATGCCTCTACCTCCTTCCTTTTTTCTTGATGGGACTTCATGATCTTTTGCGAAGATTTCGACAGGTTTTCTTCATCTTCCATAAATCGCTTGATTTTTCGCAATGCATCCTGATAGCCCGGTATCTGCACCTTCTCAAAAAGGTTCACCTTTTGAGTGGTCTTTTTCCTTGCATGTTCTAACAAGTTCAGCTTGGCGAGCATAAATTCACGTTCAATTGCCGTATGAGCCAGCTCCTCCAACAGGTGGATACCGTCGGCATACCACTTGGGAGCATTAAACATACTGTACGGACGTATCTCGAATTCTACATTCTCGAGCAACGGTACGCGCACACCCGCAATCTTTTTCACGCCAAGATGAACATCATTCACCTTTATTAATGAAGCGTCAAACTCATTCCAAAGGGCGAACATGGCTTCATAGGCTTGAATTTGTTGTTCGAGCCTATCCTCCAGATCGGCAGCTTCCGTTTTACAGCGTTTCACTTCCATGCGGAGGGCGCTTTCCTTATTCTTAATGATAGGAAGCGTACGCACCCGCACTTTCAGTTGCTTTTCGAGCTGCTGAAGAGAGGTTTTGTTATATTGAAACTTTATAGCCATCTCGTTGATTTACTAATTTAACGATTTACAATCACACGATTGAATTTACTTCTTATAAACATTGATAATCCACAAACTTCAACCGTAAACGGCAAATCGCCTAATTGTCTAATTATTTTGTTTCGGCCAGTATTGATCCACTAAGTCTTTCTTGATATTCACTTCTTCCGGACGGAAGTATTTACCGAACAAGCCCCAGGCAACGTCCAGCATTTCAGTCGTATCAAGGTTGACATCAATAGCCAATAACTGATTGGAATAGTCCTTCGCAAAAGCCAACGTACGTTCGTCGTAGTTTGTCAGGTCGAAACCGTTTTCCATCTTCGTCTTAGCGTTAGCGGCATCGGCATAAAGACGTACGGCAGCATTCATCACCTGCGGATGGTCTTTACGCGTCTTCTTACCGGTTACCAGCTGTTTCAAACGAGACAATGAACGGAACGGGTCAACAATAACCTTACCAATATCACTATCACGACGCAGGAACAACTGACCTTCTGTGATGTAACCCGTATTATCAGGCACAGCGTGAGTAATATCTCCACCGGACAAAGTAGTCACCGCAATAATTGTGATTGAACCACCGGAAGGGAACTGCACCGCCTTTTCGTAAATCTTCGCCAAGTCCGAGTAAAGTGATCCCGGCATAGAGTCTTTAGACGGAATCTGGTCCATACGGTTGGATACGATTGCCAACGCATCGGCATAGCTCGTCATATCGGTCAACAGTACCAGCACTTTCTCATTATTATTTACTGCAAAATATTCAGCAGCAGTCAGTGCCATATCCGGAATCAGCAAACGTTCTACCGGCGGGTTTTCGGTCGTATTCATGAAACTCACGATACGGTCGAGCGCACCGGCATTAGAGAACACATTCTTAAAATACAGGTAGTCATCATTCGTCATACCCATACCGCCGAGGATAATCTTATCCGTTTCAGCACGTAAGGCCACGTTTGCCATTACCTGGTTGAACGGTTGGTCCGGGTCGGCAAAGAACGGAATCTTCTGACCGGATACCAATGTATTGTTCAAGTCGATACCGGCAATACCCGTTGCAATCAGTTCCGACGGTTGTTTACGCCGAACCGGATTCACAGACGGACCACCAATTTCCACTTCCTGTCCTTCAATGTCCGGACCTCCATCAATCGGGTCACCGAAAGCATTGAAGAAACGTCCGGCCAGCTGCTCACTCACTTTCAATGTAGGCGATTTGCCGAGAAATACTACTTCGGCATTGGTCGGAATACCTTCCGTACCTTCAAATACCTGCAAAGTGACATCGTCACCGGCAATCTTTACCACCTGTGCCAGTTTACCGTCCACGGTGGCAAGCTCATCATACCCTACTCCTGTCGCTTTCAACGAACAAGTAGCCTTGGTAATCTGAGTAATCTTGGTATATATCTTTTGAAAAGCTTTTGTTGCCATCTTACTTATTTACGATTTAACAATTTACGATTTACGATTGAAGTTTCCTCTCTTCAATCAATTCCTTCAGTTGTTTCTGGAATCCTTCATACTGTTCTGATTTGAACTTCGAATAGTTCATCTGCTTACAGATATTAATCATCTTCTTGAAGTAGTCCATTACTTCGTTGAAGTTATCAAATTCAAATTCCGTATGACAGATGTCGATTATCATATTCAGAATGTCTTCCTGACGTTCCATCGGAGTTACCGCGTCAATTTCGTCAAAAGCATCCTGTTGCAGGATTACAAAGTCAATCAATTCAGATTTCCAGAAGATCACGTGATATTCTACCGGCACACCATCGTCACCGAGGATATTGATCTGTTCGGCAATTTCCTTACCACGCTGTAAACGGGTCTTAAGTTCATTTACCTTTCCGATCCATTCATCATTGATATGACCTTTGATATACTCTTCAAATTCCGGATATTCGATATATTTTGAATAAGAATCAATCGGATTCACTGCCGGATAACGTTTTTTATCGGCACGGTCCTGTTCCAATGCATAGAAACAACGGGCTACCTTCTTCGTATTTTCAGTTACCGGCTCTTTCAAGTTACCACCGGCAGGAGATACCGTACCGATAAAAGTAATTGAGCCCGTTTCACCATTAGAAAGTTTCACATAACCGGCACGGCCATAGAAGTTTGAGATAATAGCCGAAATATCCATCGGGAAAGCATCTGGTCCAGGCAACTCTTCCATACGGTTGGACATCTCACGCAGAGCCTGTGCCCAGCGGGAAGTAGAGTCGGCCATCAACAAGACTTTCAATCCCATTGAACGGTAATATTCCGCCAGTGTCATCGCTGTATATACAGATGCTTCACGCGCAGCTACCGGCATGTTAGAAGTATTGGCAATAATAATAGTACGCTCCATCAACTTACGTCCTGTGTGCGGGTCTACCAGTTCGGGGAACTCGGTAAAGATTTCCACCACCTCATTCGCACGTTCACCGCAAGCTGCAATGATAACGATATCCGCTTCCGCCTGCTTAGAAATAGCATGCTGAAGCACCGTTTTACCTGTACCGAACGGACCGGGAATAAATCCCGTACCACCTTCCACAATCGGATTCAGCGTATCAATCACACGTACACCAGTCTCCAACAATTTGAAAGGACGCGGTTTTTCCTTATAATTCGTCATCGCACGTTTTACGGGCCATCTCTGAATCATAGTTACAGGAATATCATTACCTTCTTCGTCTGTCAGGATTGCGATAGTATCTTCTATCTTATAATCACCTTCCGGCATGATTGTTTTTACGGTAGCCGTTCCCTTCATAGTGAACGGGGCCATTATTTTTAACGGCTGAAAGTTTTCATCCACCTGTCCCAACCATGCAGAAGCCTGCACTTTGTCACCTACATTCACCAATGGTACGAAATGCCATATACGCTCTTTATCCAACGGATACGTATATTGTCCTCTCTTCAGGAAAACTCCGTCCATCTTGTCGAGGTCATTTTGCAGACCATCATAGTTTTTCGATAACATACCCGGGCCTAATGTCACCTCAAGCATGTGTCCTGTAA
>OGZW01002335.1_pt1 | contig 14925 bp, 15 predicted proteins | sample 1577001 | NCBI WGS metagenome assembly OGZW01 (sample SAMEA3541519, study PRJEB24748) | human gut metagenome | biome: human gut; feature: human-associated habitat; material: faeces | place: China | collected 2012 | reverse complement strand
GGCCATAACGGTCGGTAGCGCCTCCAGATACCGCCGGGTCAGATCCAGCGCATGAGATACCGCCATACGCCGCACGGTATCGCGGTCTTCAGCACTATGTCCGGCCATTATTTTTTTAATCCATACCCGTTTGCCGTCAGCCAGGGCAATATAAACGGTCCCCACCGGTTTGCCCTCGCTGGGCTCAGGCCCGGCAACACCGGTAATGCCCACTCCCAGTGCCGCGCGGCTGATCTGACGCACCCCCACAGCCATGGCGCGGGCCACTTCCGGACTCACCGCGCCACAGCTGTCCAGCAGCTCCTGGTCGACGCCCAGCAAATGGTGTTTGATTTCTTTGGAGTAAGCGGCCACGCCGCACTCAAATACGTCGGACGCGCCCGGCACCTCTGTCAGGCGGCCGGACAGCAGTCCCGCCGTGCAGGACTCCGCCGTAGCAATTTTCATTCCTTTGTCCCGCAACAGTCCGACAACCGTTTTTTGCAGGCTGCCGGCGTCCACGCCATAAATACAAATTCCCAGCCGGTTTTTCAAGTCCTCCAAAATCGGTTCGCACATCCGGCGGGCCTGCTCCTCACTGTCCGCCCGCGCGGTGACCCGCAGCACCACTTCGCCCTCTTTGGCATAAGGCGCAACGGTGGGATTGGCGCCGCTCATCAAGTCGGCAATCCGTTCGGCAATGGTGGATTCGGGCATGCCGAACACCCCGACCGTGTAGGAGTAAATCCCGCCCTCTGAAAGCTTCGCCAGATATGGCGCCACATAATCGTTAAACATGGGGATCAGCTCGCGCGGCGGACCGGGCAACAAAATTACCCGCCGGCCGTCCTTTTTCATGACACAACCGGGCGCGGTTCCGTGATCGTTGCGGAATACGGTGCAGCCGCGGTATGCTGCGCCACGGTCTCTGTAGAATACCCTGCGACATTTCTCCATTCAATACCTCTTTTTGCCAGATATTCTTTATCCAGATTGTTTGTGCCTGTTGCAGTCACACATACGAGCTTTAAATTTTTTGCCTGTCCTATAGATTTCTCATTTACCTCGACCTTATTTAAAACAATCACATCAGCATCCCTTGTGCGCTCCTCTGCTTCCTCTGTTGTCGAAAAATCATATTTGACAACCTCCCCGAGCTTGTCATATTCGGAAAGGTCGATGTCGTCACCAATTGTTTTGGAATCTAAAAATACTATTTTCATGGTTTGTTTCCTCTGTGCTATATATTTATTTGTTTTAATTTCTATTTTTAGGGGACTTCGCACTTGCAGGCTGTGATGGTGCGCCAGCATATGGTATATTCCTCAGAAATATATGAAGTCAGCCACAAAAAATGCATCCGGATAGTCTGTTTTATCAGTCTGCTTTTTATCGTCACCGAAGGTTAATGGAACTTTGTGGCAGTTCATATATTTCTTCGGAACACACCATATGCCAGCGGTAATGCAGGTTTGCGTGTGCGAAGTCATCTCAATAATTATCTATATTTATCAATGTTTATCACTATTTATTGTTATTTGACAATTTTAATCTTTATTTGCCAATGTTTATGATTACTAAAAATACAGCTTGCTTTAAATACTAACAAATTACCTAGCATAATAGCATTAACATAATAGTATTAGCGCAATTTATAAATGTAATCATATGTTCATTTCATACATATAAATATATTTATACCACATTTCCGGAAATAAAACCACTGTATCAGTGTTTGATTAAACAAAGCTTAAGAAAGCCCACCATATTAATGATAAATTTCATCAATATGGTGGGCTTTAACTATTCTGTATCTCTCTTATGTTGGCATTTTATCTCACAGAGAATTTGTAATCTGTCTCTGTGTGGTATGTATCGCCAGCCTTTGTAACAGGTGTACTGAAGTTGGTCTCATTTATTGAGTTTGGATAGAACTGTGTCTCGAGGCAGAATGCATCTCGGTTATTGTATTTGACTCCGCCCTTGCCTTCCTGTCCCACGATAAAGTTGGCAGTATAAAGCTGAATTCCGACACAGTCGGTGTATACCTCCATCTGTATGCCACTCTCAGGAGAGTATGCTGTTGCGACCTTTTCTACTCCCGGAGCGGTCTTGTCTATTGCAAAATTGTGGTCATATCCGCTTCCATAATGAAGCTGTGTATCATTTGCCTCGATATCTCTTCCGATTGGTTTAGCCTCTGTAAAATCAAATGGTGTACCCTCAACCGGTGCAATCTCACCTGTAGGAATAGCCTTGGAATCCTTTACAGGTGTGTAATGCTCAGCATTTATCTGCAATGTGTGAGTGTATACGCTTCCTGATGCATGACCGTTCAGATTGAAATAGCTGTGGTTTGTCATATTGAAGGTAGTTGTCTTATCTGCCTTTGCATTATATATAATAGCAAGTGCATTTTCTTCTGTTACCTTAAATGTCACATCAACGACTGCATTTCCCGGGAAGCCCTGCTCCAAATCTGCATCCTCTATCTCAAAGGTAATCTCATCTGCCTTCTGCTCCTTAACAGTCCAGAAGCGCTTAGAAAAACCATTTGAGCCACTGTGAAGACTGTTCTCATTGTCATTAGCCTCAAGCTTATATTCCACTCCATCAATATTAACCTTTGCATCAGAAATCCTGTTTGCATATCTGCCGACAGTAGCACCAAAATAGCAGTACTCCTTCTCGTATGACTTCACATTGTCATATCCTAAAATGACATCTCTCTCATCGCCATCCCTGTCCTTTACAAAAATAGATACAACTGCAGCGCCATAGTCTGTCAAAAGTACTCTCACTCCACCGCCATTGCTGATTTCGTAAAGCGATGCCTCCACTCCTTTTGATGTTGTACCGAAAGCTTTTTTACTCATGCCCCATATCCTCCTTTGGTTACATTATGTTTGTTGCATTTTTTGTAACTTTATGTTTGTTACATTTTGTTTTAGTACATTATGTTCTGTTACTCTTTGCTTGGTAGCATTTCGATTGCATAATCGCGTTTTTCTTATTCTACGCATTCCTTTGTATTTTACTTCTTTTGATCGCATAAGTAAACTTTTTCGTGCAATTATCCGATAAAATATTTATAACAAATACTTAAGTGCAATTATACGTTCAAAATAAAACCTAAAATCGTAGTTATAACGCAATTATTTTAAACTTTAAAATTTAAAAATATAAAGAGGATTAACATGAGTACACGAGTAAGTTCAGCAACATATTTTATGAGAAATTATTATTCAAACAACCGCGATGCCATGAAATCATCCAAACGCAAAGAATATAGTATTACAGAGCTCGTCGTATGATGATTACTACACATCACTGCGGGCAGGAAGCAATATAAATCTAACGGTGTTTTTTTATAATGTAATTTTAGCATTTGAACTGTAGAATTTCGACTTTGCAAAAGAATAATTGATAATAAATGTATGGCTGTCTTTTCTTAAATTAGAGCAAAAAAAGACAGCCATCGTTCTGCTGTCTTTTAGGAGAAGGTATTTTACTATGGGGATAGTAAAAAATATATAATGTATTGGGGGGTTTTTACGGTTATTATAGTATCACCTTGACCTCTGAAAGTGTTAACAAACATGCACAAATTTTCAATTATTTTTTGTGCAGTTTTACTATTTTTTATTTCATCTCACCCAATTTGCCGTCTTCCATCTGGAAGACTTCATCGCAAATTTCCATGTCTTCCGCATAATGGCTTGCCATTAAAATTGTTTTTCCATCGCCTTTCAATTTTAAAAGAAGTTCTTTTACGTCTTCTATTCCTTTTTTATCAAGACCATTCATAGGCTCGTCCAAAATTATCAGGTTCGGATTTTCCATAATCGCCTGTGCAATTCCCAGACGCTGTCTCATTCCAAGCGAAAACTTTCCGACTTTCTTATTGCTATCAGGATCTAATCCAACCATTCGGATAGCTTCCTTAATATCTTCCTTTGAAATCTTATTATTTATATTTGCTAAATAAAGCAGATTTTGATATGCATTATATTGGGAGAGAAATCCCGGAGTTTCAATAATCAATCCAAGACTATCAGGGAAATCCCTGTCAACTCCGATTATTTTCCCTGCAACAGTCACTTTTCCCGAAGACGGCTTGATAAATCCGGCAATTATTTTGAAAAGCACCGTCTTTCCTGCACCGTTTTTTCCTACTATTCCATAAATATGACCGGTTTCCAGATTCATATTAACATCATCCAATACTTTTTCCTGTTTAAAGTACTTAGTAACATTCTCAACTTTAACAATTTCACTCATTCTATCAACCTCCTTAAACTATCACAGCAATTCAAGTTTATCCTTTTTCCACAACCGGATAACAGAAAAATAGCACAGCCAGCACACAATAAATTCTATTCCCGGCACTATAACCTGAAACCACTTATTATCCATAAGCGCCATTCTCCGATACATGCCAAACGTCAGTACAATCTGTCTGTACTGCACAGATATGATATATGTCACACCCTCTATCAGTATCAAAATGCAGGGCGTAATACTCTTGTTTAATATCCGGTCAGCGGCTGCTATAATACTGAAATACATGGCTAAATGCATGTAAAAAATTATCATTATCTCTACAGCATGACTGCTGCTGTTGTCGGTTACAACCCCTATCACATACCATACAATACAGCTTATGAGATAATACAAAAACATTGTTATATGCAATCTAAAAAAGTACTGTTTCCACCATGACTTAAAATCCCGATACCTGTATAATGAAAAGAGAAGCGTTTTCCTATTGTCCACAAGCATCTTATTCAGGATAAGAAAATATACCGCAAACAAAAACAGCCACTTTCCAAGTCCCAGGATATCAATAATGTCACTCTCCGTCTCAATTCCACCAAGAACCGATGTTATCACTCCGTCATATTTATCCGACCACATCCATGTAAACAATGCAAAGGCTGCCATAAAGATAATATTTGACAGTTTCTTATTCACATTCATATTATTCTTCACCTCTTGATATCTCTTTAAAATCCACATATTTCACTATTCTGCCGGATATAAATATCAAAATTACAATAAGCAGTGCAAACAATACATACGACTGTGGCAGAGTTGCATCCAGCTCGCTCCCGATCAGTAGAACCGGAACCGAACGTGCAAGAAGAGAATATTTTATGATAACCATATATCCTTCCTTCATAAGCTCATATCCCAGAAAGTGAAACAGAAACGCTGCCACTGCTCCAACTATCTGATTTGTAAATAGATTAAATACATACAGCACCAGTGCAAGAACTATTCCGTACAACAGACACAATGACCACGTTATAATAAATGCACTGAATACCGATTCCTGTCTCATAAACTGCGGATAAGGGAAATATACCGCCAGCGCATTTACCTTGTTCCCACCGGAACTGAGCTTTATTATTGCCGGGCTCCATATATTTGCAAAATATCCGTTAAACACACTTATAACAATACTTGAAACCGCAGTAATCGCATAATAAAAAATCCCCTGTACCATAATATACAGGATCATGGCATAATTCCATGTTGTTCTCTGTGTCCTGTACATCAGAAAAGTAGAATTACTGTTCACAAATGGTGCTTCCGAAATAACCAGCAGCCAGCCAAGCACCAGAAACATCACCGTATTATAATTATTTCCCGCAATAATAAACGGCTCAAGCACATTTACTGACAATCCGATTTCATTGGAATACAGCAGATATCCGGCTGATTGCTTTAAGATCATTACAATTCCAACCAGATATCCAAGCAGAACTCTCTTGGAGTGTATTTCTATTTTAAATTCATACAAACACAGTTTTATTATCGATCTTAATTTACTCATTGTAGATTCTCCTCTTAAGTCCCGTCCATATAAATACAAGTGATATCAATATATACATTATCTCCATGACTCCGGACAGAAAATATGAGCCAAGGTCATCTCCCCTGACCATATAAATAGGATTCAAAACCGGTATCTTATAAAGTAAAATCCACATAACCTCATACAGTATAAACGGTGCAATCAAAGAAACATATCTGTTACAGAACCAGACCGAAAATCCTAACCCTGCCAATGCCCACATGGCTCCAAATAAAAATCCAAGAATCACTTTACCTGTCAGCAGGTATATATCTCCATAGTGTTCTATCAAATACTGTATATGGGTTCCGGCAAAAAGACCATTTTGTGGCATTCCATGCGTACCGAATATATATCCTATTATGCACACCATCATAATAGGCAATGCAATTACAACTCCCCCTGATACTGCAACCGCTATGATTCTGTTAATTCCGTAACGCTTCCAGCTCATTCTAGAAGTTATCATTTTCAGATATCCGCTATGGTACTCCTCGCAAAACACTACCGAATAGCCCAGCGCCGGAAAAATAGCAGCAAATGGTGTAAACCCTGATAGTGCCATTGCCACACTGATTATCTCATATGTACTTACACTTCCATCCAGATTCGTATTAGCTCTGATTGCATGAATAAAAAGCCCGGATAAAAAAATAATCGCAACCCAAAAGCCTTTTGTCCGAAAAGCTCTTATCATGTCCTGTTTCAACATCGTCATTTTTCTCCTTTATAACTCAATTCATCTGCTCAATTTTACCGTCAATTGCATTTATATAAATATCTGTAGGAATATCATCGTTTACCGCAACAACTCCCATTTCTGATTCCGTCAATTGTTCAGCAGGAATATAGAATCTCCAGACCGGAATCAATTCAGCCGTTGTCCAGTCATCTGTCTTAGCCATGTACTCAAGACCGCATTTTGAAAAAGTAATCTCTTTACTGCATGATAATTGTCCGTTAGATATATACATTTCCAATAACGACAATACTTCCCCCAGCTTTAAGCACTGCTCTTTTTTATCTGCTTTAACCCCTTTCCATAACAGGTTTGTCGCTTCTATTTTCGCAATACCATCACTTCCTATAAACGCTTCTCCATAGGAATCAATTATATTATCCGAATTCATATCCCTGTCATTGATTGCTAAAGGAATTCCATCTATTGCTGAAACAAACTTAATCTGATAATATCCATTTCCATTGCCATCTGTTGTACTTGTCGAACTTAATACAGCAATATCCATTCCTGCTATTTTTCTGATCACATCAGTAAGCTCATTTACCGCCATTTCTTTGGTGTACTCATCCGAAATATCAGCATCCCCCGTGATTCCTCCATTCAAATCAATTTTATTGTATTGATTACTTAAAGTATCATCTATGAAAAAGAATCCTGCATCTGTTATAGTATCAAACCTTTTTGTTCCATCATTACCAGAATAATGCATTTGCCGTGTAGACTGCATACCCACCATTTCAGCGTTTTCTTCCCCATCAGTATCAGCTTCCGTACTCTCAGTATCCGTATTGGTATTCTCTACCATTGCACCGTCAAACAGAAGTTTATTAATCTGCTCCTTATCCAGTGCAGATGGATCTGGTTCAGCCTTTATTTTCGATACTGTATCTGTACCATAATTAGTTACCTTCGCATTTATCCGAAATGTGCTGTCTCCTTCGCCAAGGTCACAAACACATGTGTAGCCATCGCCATTTTTCTCTATAAACTGTGCCTTATCTTCAAGACCATTTCTGACTGCTTCCTCAATAGCTTTTTCACTGTCGCTTACCGCATAATTTACTCCATCTTCTGTCTTTGATTCCGGAACTGCTGCACATGAAGTTAACATCAGTGTCATAAGAAGCAGCGTGCTAACCCCTGAAATACTTTTTTTCATGACTTTCTCCTTTCTAAAATTAGTTTCAGGGCAATGCCATCTCATAATGACATTACCCCTTTATAAATTTAATTATCTCTTAATCTATCAGCATTCCACCAACCAGTAGATTTAAATGTTGAAATATAACTATCATCCTGTCTGGCTCCTAACTTATATGTTGTAATACTAGCATCCCCTGATGCATATGCAGTAGTTCCATATCCAGTTCCACTTCTCCATGTGCCACTCTTCGTACAAGGACTTGCGACTTTTGTTGTTGTATTGTATTTTGCCGGTGCAAATCTAATACCATAATTTCCAATACATGTAATAGAGTTGATTTTTAATGTCCACGGATTACTCTGTATAGTCTTATTATTAGTACTTGAAGAAAAATGGTTAATTGTAGTTCCAGTATTTCCTAATGAAAATACATAAAATGCTTTTCCAGCATATGCATTTCCTGTAAATATAAATGTACACATAAGTGATAAAAGTATTCCTTTTGCAATTTTCTTTAACATAATTTGTTCTCCTTCTCTTTATCTTCTCATCAAAGTTATTGCGAAACAAGTTCGCAATTATCTAATCAGTTGTCATATCTGTTTGATACAATATTTACTATTCAATTTTCACTCGCCACATGAATATGGGCAATAATATATTATCTTTTGTAATATATTGGAGTTCCACCATATGGAGAATATGAAACATTATGTCTTACTAATGGTCCTGCACCCCATTTTGACGTTAGTTTAATGGTATTTCCTGAAATACTATAAACAACTCCAGAATGAATAAATGGATTATTAAGTGGATATTGTGTATAACATACTTTTTGACCAGTAGCTGTCGGTTTTGTGCCTACTTTTTTGTAGCTTCCATCAGACATATATGCTCCTGGATTATTCATCCAGTATTTATTTGATGTACTTTGACTATACCATGCATACGAATGACAATTATAATTAGTTGTAGCACCTGAAATAATTGTAGCATTAGGATAATTCTTTACAGTATAATTATATGCCTCTGATGCTTCTTTTTCACTATATGTTCTTTTCGTAACCGCTACAGATGTACCATTAGGGGTTTTTACTGTCGCAGAAGTGTCTCTAGCTATTGCATATGATTCAATATCATTCTTACCACATTGTTCAAGAAAAACATACCTATATGCCTCATAATCATCTGATTTTTCTTTTATTTCAATATTCTTAGAGACTTTAATGTTTAATGTTTCCCGCTCTTCCGATGTTAGTTGTTCTAATACATCTTCTCTTGACAATACTCCCTCTAAAAAGATATCTTGTATCATAGAATTATCTTTACTTGTACTTTTCAAATCCTCATTATCATATAATTGAAGATTTTCAAATGCTGCAAGTAATTGTTCAGCCCCATCATCACGAGACATTATTTCCGATAATATATTGCTCTCTGAAACCATTACATCAATGCCAGTTCCAACATCATCATATAAATACAAATCTCCCAATAAAGGATATTCCAGCATTAAATCTACAAGTTCTTGCGTCGATGATTTTCTTAAAAGTTGCTCTGGCATATTACAAGCCTTAACCATATCATCATGAGTATCAAAGCTTTTCCACTCCAAATTATCACTTGTTACAGGATAATTTACATTTCCTTCCATTGTCCACGCCTTAACAGATTCTCTTGCAGGATTGCTATGATATGAGCTCTCTCCGTATACAGGAACTGTTCCCAACAAAATGCTTCCCACCATGATTAGATTTAAAAAGCTTTTTTCATATAGTACCTCCTTAAAATATAATAATTGTTAATTGTAACCACTTTTTTATTCAAAACTATCTAACACTTTATTCATTATTTCTGTTGCCCCTTCTATATTTTTACTGTCATTTGCAACATTAATTGCATATGTCAAATGACCTTTAGTAAAGTATGTCTCTATATTTGATTCTGAAATAATAACAGGTACTACCGTACCATCATCTAATGTTTTATCCTGTATTTTATAATCGATTTTATCTGTTATAATACTTTCAAATATACTGTCATCATCTTCTTTTTCCGTGAAAACATAATACCAGACTTGCACATTTTTACCTTCCATAACATAATCAGTTTCAATTCTAATGCTAAGTATATCCCCTTCTTCATTGCATTTTACATTTAATATAGCTGAACTTGACTCATCAATAACATAATACTTTTCATCAAATCCTATATATTGCATGCACTTGTCTATCGAGTTAAAGTACTTCGTATACTGGCATGGATCATCATTCATGTAACTTTTATGTTCATTAATCTGTTTTTTTACAATTTCCTTAACTTCTGTGATTTGTCCATTTAAATCTTCTATTTTAATTCTATTAGCATCAATTTCTATCTGATATGCCGACTCATTCTTTTTTGAAAAAACATTTAAAAACGAAAAATGGTTCATAGCCGCCTCAATCCCTGTAGCTGTACCAACAATAACAAACATCATAATTATTGCTACCCAACTTATTTTTAATTTTTTATGCTTAAAACTTTTACAGTTAAGCTTTTCTCTCAAATCTTCAGCCGGATATATTTCATCAAAAACACCTTTATACAATTTTTTATACTCTTTCATCATTTCCAGCCTTCTTTCTTCAGAATACATTTTAGCTTAGTCCGAGCTCTGTATAATCGAGTCTGTATAGCCGTTTCTGACATATTCATAACATTTGCAATTTCACCAATCTTATAATCCTCATAATAGTATAAGTGAATTATTTCTCTTTCCTTTTGTGTCAAATCTCCCAACGCATAATATAAATCTGATTTTTCTGGTGTTGAAAATGATATTTTATCCAATTCCTTTTCCGATGTTCGACGTTTCATCCAAGGTGTTCTAAATAATGAATTACATTCATTTATCGTAACTCTTATAAGCCATTTTTTTATATGCTCTGTATCTGTAAATTCTCTATTACATTTCCATAGTTTTTCATAGGTATTTTGTACAATATCCTCAGCATCCGCAATATTTCTACAAGCATTCAAAGCCACTTTATAAACATTTGACATATATAGATTTACAGCCTCTTCATATTCTTTATTGTTCACTATTCTCCTCGGTTTCCTTTTTTCAAATTAATGTATTAATTATCATTCTATTATATAAACGCTTTTGTGTGTCAAAATATCACATTACTTTAAAATTTTTTTTATTAATCCCACTCCTCTCTCTAATTTCCAGACGACATTTCTCACTGACAACTTTATTCATCATTGTACGATTTCAATTTATCAGACCTAAAAATTATTTCAACCCACCTTTACATGAACGGCTGTTTTACCGACATGAACGACATAATATTATCTTGTTTGACCTTGTTTTCAATGCTAAACTTATTACATCACCATTTTTTAATACTAAATAAAGGATTTATTGATCTATGCAGACAAATTACATTTTGTGGGAATACTTCATAAACTTTTTGGAAGTAGTTCTCTTCTATATTTTGATGCAGTCAAAGCTTACTTTAAAAAAAGACTGCGCACATATTCAAACAAAGCAATTTATATATTTACTTCTTCGATGGCTAATCTTATGTGTCCTGAATATGACTGATTTTTCGTCTATGGTAATACTGGCTATTTCATATGCTATAGAAGTAGGCTTTGCTCTGATTTTTTATGATGATGCATTTCTCATCCGCTTTTTCTGGGGAAGTATGTATACAGTAATCTGCCTTGTAGACGATTACATTACATTATTCATTCCACAGACATTTTCGCATATTACTTCACCGGATTTATTGATGGGTGGAGCACTCAGAATGCCGTTTTCACTGCTATATATTGCGCTGACAGCCGTACTTGTTTTCCTGCTTCACTGTATGTCAGACAGGAAAATCCAGTTATCTGTAATCCAGAAGATTTCCTACTTTGCGATTTGCATTTCAGGAATTTTAATTGGTCATTACATCATGGTGATTACGCTTGAGGCGGAAAAACAATTTCATGATCCCGATTTTACGTCAAAATTAGTGCTCGTAAATCTGGTTTTTCTTATTCTTTTTCTGTTCTTGCTGTTATATATTTATCAGTTGGGGGATTCAAAAGCAGTCAATACTGCTCTGCTCGAAAAGCAGCGATTACATGAATTGGAAGAAATGGAATATAAAACCCTTATCAATACTACAGAAGCATTACGAGAAATGAAGCATGATATCAATATACACCTGGATGTTATACAATCACTTGCAGCAAACGGCAAATCAGATGATCTGCAAACCTATATCAACAACTACCATCATTCACTTGCTCAAACTCATCATTTGCTATCCACCGGAAATACAGCAATTGACTGTATTCTTTCCAATAAACTTGATGCTGCGCAGAAACTGGATATACAGACAGAGTTTTCAGTTCTTTTGCCATCAAATTTCAGCATGGATCCACTGGCTCTTTCCTCTTTAATCGGAAACATGTGGAATAATGCTCTGGAAGCATGCCAGCGATTGCAAAATACCCAACCTGATACAACTCCATTTATTCATTTTTTTATCAAACCTTTCCAACATATGACATTGATTCATATGGAAAATAATTATGACTCTCTCATACAACAGAATGGTTATTTTCTTTCATTAAAAAAAGATGACTCACACGGTATAGGAATTAAAAGAATGGAAGATATCGTTGATGAGGCAGGTGGCATTTTTCAGATTAGCACAGAAGATCATATATTTACTGTTCATATCATGATTCCGTTAAAGGAGGCCGAAAATGAAGCTAACAATTTCAATTCTTGAAGACCAGCCAACTGAAGCTGAATATCTAAAAACTCTTTTACATAAATGGAGCTCACAGGAAAATTGTGAATTGGAAATTGCAGAATATTGCTCAGGTGAAGAATTTTTTACTCAAAATAATACTGATACCTATAAAAGATTTTCTGTATTTTTCCTTGATATACAAATGAAAGAACTGAGCGGGCTAGATGTCGCAAAAAGACTCAGAAAAGAGGGATATACCGGACCGATTATTTTTCTGACTGCTTTTCGGGAATATGTATTTCATGGTTATGAAGTACATGCTCTCAATTACCTCTTAAAACCTGTAAAGGAAGAACCCTTGTTCCTATGCCTGAATGAAATTGCAAATGATATATCCAAAAGTTCTTATCTGTACCGTAATAAACAGGATATAATCAGTATTCCCTACAAGGAGATTATAACCTTTTCCAGCAGCCTGCATTATATTGACATACTGACAGTCTCTGATCATTATTGCCAATACGCCACTTTAAACAATATTATTGAATACTTACCACAGGAGTTTATCCGTATCCACAAGTCCTGTATCGTCAATATGGCTCACATATATAAGGTGACCGGTTCTACCATTGTATTGTCCAATCACATGACAACGCAGATTGGACGCTCATATATGAAGAGTGTCATAGCTGCATTTACAGCGTATTCTATGAGGTTTGACAAAGCTTGACACCCGGAGTTCAATTCACCATATATCAATAGAAAAAGAAAACCACCACTCTTACGAGTGATGGTTTTCTTTTGCTAATGAGACATCGGGGATTCGGTCTACGCTCCGCTTCGGTCCGCGCTGAACAGACGTCCCCCGGACGTCTAGCGCCCCGACCAACTACGTTGTCCGGAGTTCGAACCCTCCGATGTCTTGCATTAAAAAACGCCTCTCTAAGAGAGACGTTTTTCAATGAGACATCGGGGATGCTGCCAACCCCGATGAAAAGGTTCAGGAATTCGACAAGAAGTACAACGAGCTGTACGGCGGCGGCTACGACCAGAACGCCCCGCAGTCTTACGATGCTGTGTACATCATCAAGGATGCTGTCGAGCGCTGCATTGCTGACGGCAAGGACTACACCGACGGCGAGCCCCTGAACAGCTACATCGGCAATACCCAGTGGCAGGGTGCCACCGGCCTGACCACCTTTGATGAGAACGGCCGTATGGACAAGGACCTGCTGGTCATCGCCATCGAGAACGGCGAGCATGTCATTGTGAAGAATTACAACTAATTTGGTAGAGCAGATTTTATAAGAGAAGCGCTGGCGGGCGCCAGCCGCCCAAACCAGCGCTTCTCTTTTTCTTATTAAAAACGGAGGTAACACAAGATGCTGTTTCAACAGATATTGAATGGTCTGACAAACGGCAGCCTGTATGCGCTGATGGCAGTCGGTGTCACGATGGTGTACAAATCCCTCGGCATGCTGAACTTCGCCCACGGCGACATTCTCATGTTGGGGGCCTATTTCGTCTTTTACGGCACCACGACATTCTTCCTGCCCTGGGGGGTGGCCGTGGTGGTGGCCATCCTCGCGGCCAGCGCCGTCGGCATCCTGGTGGACCGCATCGCCTACCGGCCCCTGCGCGACGCCCCGCGCATTTCGGCGCTCATCAGTGCCATCGCCGTGTCCTTCTTCATCGAAAGCCTCTCCGTGGTGGTGTTTTCCGGCCTTCCGCGCCCCGTGTACCAGCCGGAATGGCTCATGACGCCCATCAATTTCGGGCAGTTGAAGCTGCTGCCGATCACGCTGGTCGTGCCCGTGGTCAGCTTCGTGCTCGTGCTCGGGCTCCTGTGGATCATCCACCGCACCAAACCGGGTCTGGCCATGCGGGCCATCTCCAAGGACATCGAGACCACGCGCCTGCTCGGGGTGCGGGTCGACCGCATCATCGCGCTGGCCTTCGGGCTCGGCTCCGCGCTGGCGGCGGCCTCGGGGATCATGTGGGCCCTGCGCTACCCGCAGATCAACCCCTACATGGGCATCTTCCCCGGCTTCAAGGCCTTCATCGCGGCGGTGCTCGGCGGCATCGGCTCCATCCAGGGCGCCATGATCGGCGGGCTGCTGCTCGGCGTGATCGAGGCGCTCGGCGCGTCGTATCTCGCCATGGCGTGGAAGGACGCCATTGCCTTCCTCGTGCTCATCCTCATTCTCATCATCAGGCCCACCGGCCTCCTCGGTGAAAGGGTGGCCGACAAGTTATGAGCCTGTTCAAACGCTATTACCCCGTGCTGGTCGCCGTCCTTGTGGCGGTGTTGCCGCTCGGCATGAACACCTATTGGACCGAAGTGGCCGTCAACGTGGGCCTGTACGCGCTGCTGGCGCTCTCCCTGAACGTCATCCTCGGGCAGGCGGGGATCTTCCACATGGGGCACGCGGCGTTCTATGCCGTGGGCGCGTATGTG
>OGZW01002330.1_pt1 | contig 14939 bp, 10 predicted proteins | sample 1577001 | NCBI WGS metagenome assembly OGZW01 (sample SAMEA3541519, study PRJEB24748) | human gut metagenome | biome: human gut; feature: human-associated habitat; material: faeces | place: China | collected 2012 | reverse complement strand
CGCGAAGCCGGAAAACTGGGCGTGGAAGGCAAGGAATACGTGGTGCAGGATGGAGACATCATGCACTTCCGCTTCAACGTATAAAAATAACAGGAAGAGGGTATGTCGAAATGAATGACAAACTATATGTTTTGGGCAGGGCCAATGATGTAGCAATCAAAAATTTCGACATCCTCAATCATAAAGCTGAATTCGGCATTTCGAGACAATTCAATAATCATCCTTTTTACTCCTAAAATTTATGGAACAGCAAGGAGAAATAGTACTTTATCAGCCAGAAACAACCTTCAAGCTCGAAGTGCGATTAGAAAACGAAACAGTTTGGCTCACGCAAGCACAAATTGCAGAATTATTCGGTACCGGCAGACAAGCCATTACCAAACATCTGAAAAATATCTTCAACAGCAATGAATTGGAAGAAAATTCAGTATGTTCCATTTTGGAACTAACTGCTGCGGACGGCAAAACCTATAAAACCAAGATATATAATCTTGATGCGATTTTATCCGTAGGATATCGTGTCAATAGTAAAAATGCAACCTCTTTCAGATGTTGGGCAAACAAAATATTAAAAGAATACCTGCTGAGAGGATATTCGATTAATAAACGGCTAAACAACATCGAGCAAAGAATAAACAATGATTTACCGAAACACGAACAACGTATCGGGCAAATAGAAGAAAAAATAGATTTCTTTGTCCGTACCGCCCTTCCACCCGTAGAAGGTATCTTTTTTGAAGGACAAATCTTCGATGCCTATGTTTTCGCCTCTAATCTGATAAAATCAGCCCAAAAGACAATTGTTCTCATTGACAATTATATTGATGAAAATACCCTTATGATGCTTAGTAAGAGAAATGAAAAAGTGGAAGCTACTGTATATACAGCCAAACTCACCAAACAGTTGCAATTGGACCTGCAACGACACAATGCTGAATATCCGGCAATAGCCATCCATGAATACAAGCAGTCTCATGACCGTTTCCTCATCATAGACTCCGAAGTTTTCCACATAGGGGCTTCCTTGAAAGATCTTGGAAAAAAATGGTTTGCTTTTTCAAAACTGCATTTCTCCCCGCAAGAGCTGATTGAGAGGATGCTGACAGAAATACAGAAATAATTAATCTTCTAAAGATACGCTACAAATGAAAAATAACAACCTGAAGTATCTCATTGCAGGAACCGGCGGTGTAGGCGGTTCAATAGCCGCATTTCTCGCTCTCGCCGGAAAGGACGTCACCTGTATTGCCCGTGGCGGACATCTTGCCGCCTTACGTGAAAACGGATTGAAGTTACATTCCGATTTAAAAGGCGAGCATACATTGGACGTTCCGGCTTATACGGCAGAGGAATATGCCGCCCTCGCCTCTTCGGCGGACGCTTACAAGGCAGACGTTATTTTCGTATGCGTCAAAGGCTATTCCGTAGACTCCATTACGGAATTAATCAGGCACGCCGCACACAAGGACACGGTAGTAATCCCTATACTGAACGTCTATGGCACAGGTCCGCGCATCCAGCGGCTGGTTCCCGGCATCACGGTACTGGACGGCTGCATCTACATCGTAGGATTCGTATCCGGCAAAGGCGAAATCACGCAAATGGGCAAGATATTCCGGTTGGTTTACGGGGCACACAAAGACACCATTGTTTCCCGTGAAACATTGGCAGCCATACAGCGGGATTTGCAGGAAAGCGGCATCAAGGCCGACATATCTCCCGACATCAACCGCGACACCTTCGTCAAATGGTCTTTCATCTCGGCCATGGCCGTTACCGGAGCCTACTACGACGTGCCTATGGGCGAAGTGCAGAAGCCCGGCAAAGTACGCGACACCTTCATCGGGCTTTCGCAGGAAAGCGCGGCCTTGGGACGGAAACTGGGCATCGGGTTTGAGGAAGATATCGTAGCGTACAACCTCAAGGTAATCGACAAACTTGCCCCCGAAAGCACCGCTTCCATGCAAAAAGACATGGCGCGCGGCCACCAAAGCGAAGTGCAGGGATTGCTTTTCGACATGATTGCGGCAGCCGAAGAACAGAATATCGACATCCCTACATACAGAATGGTAGCGGAGAAATTCAAATAATTTTATACCTTTGCCTCACCATCTTATACAGTTTCCGTCTTCCGGAGCGTAGCGCAGAACCTCTTCCGTGCAATACATACATAAAAAGAGCAGATTCTGCGCTACGCTCCAAAGGACGAAAACAAAGATATAAACTAACTTAAATTGCTTATGAATATGCTGACTCTCCTCTCTATCAACTGGAATCCCAACCCGGAACTGTTCAACCTTTTCGGCAGCCTTCCAATCCGGTATTACGGCCTGTTATGGGTGGTAGGTATCGCTCTTGCCTACGTAATAGTACACCGCCAATACCACGACCGGAAAATCGACGAAAAGACATTCGAACCGCTGTTCTTCTACTGCTTCTTCGGCATCCTGATAGGAGCGAGACTGGGGCACTGTCTGTTCTACCAGCCGGATTATTACCTGAATCACTTCTGGGAAATGATACTTCCCGTGAAGTTCCTGCCGGACGGCGGCTGGAAGTTTACCGGCTACGAAGGGCTTGCCAGTCACGGCGGTACGCTAGGACTGATTATCGCCCTCTGGATGTACTGCCGCAAAACCAAGATGCACTATATGGATGTGCTGGACATGATAGCCGTAGCCACACCTGTCACCGCCTGTTGCATCCGCCTTGCCAACCTGATGAACTCCGAGATTATCGGCAAGCCGGCCGATGTGCCCTGGGCTTTCGTCTTTGAACGGGTGGATATGCTGCCCCGCCATCCGGCACAGCTCTACGAAGCAATCGCCTACTTCATCTTCTTCCTGGGCATGGTCTACCTGTACAGGCGCGGACAAAAGCAGCAGGAAAACAAGCTCAAAACGGACTTCAGCACCACCAAAGCCAAGTCCACCGCAGTGCAAACCGGCGCTACCCTACCCTACCACCGCGGTTTCTTCTTCGGCCTCTGCCTGACTGAAATATTCGTATTCCGCTTCTTCATCGAGTTCCTGAAAGAGGATCAGGTGGATTTTGAAAGCGCAATGACGCTAAATATGGGGCAATGGCTCAGCATTCCGTTCATACTTATCGGAGTGTACTTCATGTGTTTCCACGGCAAGAAAACGACAGGAAAATAAGAACTCCGCAACAATAAAAAAATATCAAGGCATGAAACCGACAGTTCCACCTAAGGAAACTGAAAGTTCCATGCCTTGATACTTCTTGTTCCACTACGTGAAACAAAGAGTTTCTCACGGGGAAACAAACCGTTCCCTCAGGAGAAATTTTTTGTTTCATTCTTTGAAACCCGACTTACGTCGCAGGTTACTTTCCTTTGACTATCCGCTTGATGTCATTCAGCTTGTTCAGCGCTTCGAGCGGTGTCAGGTTGTTCACATCCAGGTTCAGTATCTCGTCGCGTATCTGGCACAACACCGGGTCGTCGAGCTGGAAGAAACTGAGCTGCATGCCGCCGCGCGTCTCTCCCACTTCAACCATCGGCTTGGCCGCAATACCTTGCTGGCGGTTGTCCTTTTCAAGCTGTTTCAATATATCACCGGCGCGTTTCACGATACTTTTGGGCATACCCGCCATTTTGGCTACATGGATACCGAAGGAATGCTCGCTGCCGCCACGCTCCAGTTTGCGCAGGAAAATGACCTTATTGTCGATTTCCTTCACCGATACATTATAGTTCTTGATGCGCTTGAAAGATTTCTCCATTTCGTTCAGTTCATGGTAGTGCGTGGCAAAGAGCGTACGCGCCTTGGCATGCGGATGTTCGTGGATATACTCCACAATGGCCCAGGCAATGGAGATGCCGTCGTAGGTAGAAGTACCGCGCCCCAACTCGTCAAAAAGCACCAAGCTGCGGGGAGAAAGGTTATTCAGGATGTCGGCCGCCTCGTTCATCTCCACCATAAACGTAGACTCGCCCACGGAGATGTTGTCGCTGGCTCCCACACGGGTGAATATCTTGTCCACCAGACCGATATGCGCGCTTTCCGCCGGAACGAAACAACCGATTTGCGCCATAAGCGTAATCAGGGCGGTCTGACGGAGCAATGCCGACTTACCCGCCATGTTGGGACCGGTAATGATGATTATCTGCTGCGTACTGCTGTCCAGCATCACATCGTTGGCTACGTACTTCTCGCCTATCGGAAGCTGCTTCTCGATGACCGGGTGACGTCCCTGGTGTATCTCCAGCACCTCGTCGTCGGAGATTACGGGACGGATATAATTGTTTTCGCGGGCTGCGGTGGCAAAAGACAGCAGGCAGTCCAGCCGGGCTATCTGGTTCGCATCGGTCTGAATGGCAGGAATAAACTCACTCAAGGACTGCACCAGCTCCGCATAAAGCTGTGTTTCCAGCACCAGTATCTTGTCCTCGGCGCCGAGTATCTTTTCCTCATATTCTTTCAATTCCTGCGTAATGTAACGCTCGGCATTGACCAGTGTCTGCTTGCGAATCCACTCCTGCGGCACTTTATCCTTGTGCACGTTGCGCACTTCGATATAGTAACCGAACACATTGTTATAGCCGATTTTCAGGCTGGGAATGCCCGTAAGCTCACTCTCCCGCTGCTGTATCTGCAAAAGATAGTCCTTGCCGGAATAGGCTATCCGGCGCAGCTCGTCCAATTCGGCATTCACGCCGGATTTTATCACACCGCCTTTATTGACAAGCAACGGCGGGTCGTTGTTGATTTCCCTTTCGATGCGGTCGCGGATGGAACGGCAGATGTCCAGTTGTCCGCCGATATGGTTCAGACTGGCGTTATCGGCATCCATACAGGCTTCCTTAATCGGTTCGATAGCCTGCAGGGCCACTTTCAGAGCGACTACCTCGCGGGGAGAAACACGTCCTACGGCTACTTTGGAGATAATGCGTTCCAGGTCGCCTATCAAGTGCAACTGCTCTTCAATCACTCCCTTGAACTCAGGCTTCCGGAAGAAATACTCCACCACGTCCAGCCGTCCGTTAATGGGCTTCACATCCTTCAGGGGGAATACCATCCAACGCTTCAGCAGGCGGGCCCCCATCGGACTGATTGTTTTATCTATCACATCCAACAAGCTGCTGCCGCCGTCGTTCATGCTGCCCATCAGCTCCAGGCTGCGCACCGTAAACTTATCCAGACGGACGTACTTATCTTCCTCTATACGTGCCAGCGAGGTGATATGTCCTATCTGCGTATGCTGCGTCATAATGAGGTACTGCAAGATAGCCCCCGAAGCGATGATACCGTTTTTGAGATGCTCCACGCCGAATCCCTTCAGGTTTTTCACTTCAAAGTGTTTCAGCAGTTTCTCGCGGGCGGTGGTTTCCGTAAACACCCAGTCGTCCAGCTCGAACGTAAAGAACTTGCTGCCGAAATTGCCTTCGAACATTCCCCGGCGGCCACGTTCAAACAGCACCTCTTTCGGGGCGAAGTTGTTCAGCAGCTTGTCTATATGGTCAAAGGAGCCTTCGGCGGTCAGGAACTCACCGGTGGAGATATCCAGAAACGCCACCCCGCAGGCGCCTTTACCGAAATGAACGGCGGCGAGGAAGTTGTTTTCACGGTAATTCAGTATATTGTCGTTAATGGATACGCCCGGCGTTACCAATTCGGTGATACCGCGTTTCACCAGTTTCTTGGTGAGCTTCGGGTCTTCCAACTGGTCGCAAATGGCTACGCGCTTGCCCGCACGTATCAGTTTGGGCAGATACGTATCGAGCGCATGGTGGGGAAAGCCTGCCATTTCAATCGTTTTTCCCTTGCCGTTGGCGCGCTTAGTCAAGGTAATGCCTAATATTTCAGAAGCCAGGACGGCATCGGTGGAATAAGTTTCATAGAAGTCGCCGCAACGAAACAGCATGACCGCATCGGGGTGCTTTGCCTTCAACTCAAGAAACTGCTTCATCATCGGGGTAAGGACAATATCTTCGTGCATACAGGTATATCTTTGCGGAACACAGAAGCACGGTGGCGCAAAGTTTTTAACGGTATGAACTCCCGGTTTCATGAAGCAGACGCTCTGCACAAGCAACTCTGTGCCACCGTATCTCTGTGTTCATTGATTAATGTCACAAAGATAATCCTTTTTTAGAAAATACGTATGTAAAGGGTTTCAATCCTTAGCAAGCCTTAACAAAGCCGGTGTTTTTGCTAAAACATGTTATAAAACACACTTTTTTATTTGCTTTATTTGGAATTTTCCCGAAAGTCCGTACCTTTGCACTGTGTTTTTCATAGTATTAGATTTAAGGTTAACAAAGGTTGGAGTACAGCGGTACTCCTTTTTTTATGCCCGTACGTCCGGTTCATACATCCGCAGCGCCCGCGCATGTCCGGCTTCAACCGCTAAAACCGGCGCAAAAGTTCCTCGAGCGTCACACCGCTGTCCGCTTTCATCTTCTCCATACGAATACGCTTCAGGCGCTTCTTTACCGAATCTTTCTCCAGATGCATGATTTGCGACATTTCCAGTTGTGACAGTTGCATCTTCACCATACAGCAGTAGCGCAAATCCTCTTTATTCAAAGCAGGATAGTGTTGTTGCAGCCGCCTGGTGAAGTTATCGAAAATAATGTCCGCGTTCTGCACAATGTCTTCCCAGTCATCGTCCGAAAGAAGGATATTGCTCCCCTTCTCTATCTCCTGAACGATACGCTGGTTCAATCTTCTGAAGAAAGTCTCCTTCAGCCGGGCTTCCTTCTGCTCCATTTCGGCCATACGCTGCAAGTTCTCGGTAGTCACTTGCCGCTGATGATGCAATTCTTCCTGCTGACTGGCAAGCTGGTGCTGCTGCTCCACCAGCCGGCGGCGGTTGCGCCAATAAAAGAAATAAATGGTACTTGCTATCCACAACGACAACAGGGACAAGGTAGCCATCAGATATACATTGCTCTGCCTTTCGGCGGCCTGAGTGCGCCAATAAAGGTTCTCCACGGACAGTTGCTCGTGCTTGTAAAGCTCCTGCAACGCAATGACTTCCGCCGTATGGCGTTGCTTCCTCACGCTGTCCGCCAGTTCCGTAAAGCGCAGCAGAAGAGAGTATGCCTCATTGCACCGTCCCATTTTATAATACGCTCCGGACATATGGTTATAGGCATCCGCCTGTGTTGCCAAATTCGGGCTGGCAACGGCTTTCCGGAAATAATGGTAAGCGGAGTCATACTGCCCCAGCTTCCCGAACAAATCCACCTTATCGGCATACAGGCCGAGAATGGCAAGGGTATCTTTACGGGAACGCAATCCGATAGCTTTGTCTATATACTCCAGTGCCTTTCCGTTCTCTCCCATTTTGGCATAGATACTGCCCAAATCGGTATATACATGAGGTAGTTGCGACGGCAGGGAATCCGCTATTGCCGCATCATAGGCGGCCTGTGCATAATAAAGGGCGCTGTCCAGCCTGTTCAGAAAGTAATAGCCGGTGGCGATATCGCACAACGCCAGGTTCTTGTAAAACAGATTGTCCATCCTCAACGCCGCCTTCAACGCCTCTTTGGAATAGCGCATCTTGCCCTCATACTCTTCCTGGTTCAGGCAGACGACTCCCAGCCATGTATTGACCCTGTAGAGCTGCTCGTCATTGCCGCTTCCCTGCAGGAAAAGCAAGGCTTTCAGAAAAGACTGCATGGCATCCTTCATGCGGTACAGCCGCCTGTCCAGGTGCGCCTTGCAGTACAACGCCCGTTCGGCATACAGAGAATCTCCCGACTCACTGAAATATTTGATGGCCGGCAGCAGCAATGTATCGGTTTCCGCATTCAACTGCTGTTTCCGGTGCATGGCTTCGGACAATAATAAAGCGTAGAGCGCATAGTCGCGGTCGGTAAGGTTGTTCTGCGGCTCTTTGATTGCCTGCATCACGGCGATAGCACTGTCCGTCTCTTTCTCCGCCATCAGTTTTTCCGCCAGCGCTACCCGGCGGTCGGGACCGCACGCTACCAGAAACATACTCCACAAAACAACCGAAATTATATGTTTATACCTCATCGTTCCAAAATTTGTCATTCATAAGAATCCATTACCACTTCACCGGTTTCCCCGTGCACAAGTATTACCTTCACTTTATCCGGCTGCACGGAGTCGCGTACATCAATCTCCCATAACGGCATATCCCGGCTTGCATCCACATAACGGTTTACACTGACATGTGCCGTGTCCGACAGATTTATGCCACGCAGTTTAGCAAATATATGAATATCCTGCCATGTATACAGAAAAGTGTGCTTCTTTTTAGCCTGCCCGGACGAACCCGCTGCCACCCCGGCCTGCGCACCGGCAGAATAACGGATTTCATCCTGCGGCTGCGGATACACGGTTGCTACCGGATGTATTCCCTTGACGACTCCCCAGCCCAGCCAACCGTCCGCCAGGTCTATTTTCAGGTAAACACGTTCCGAACCTTCAAACTGCCGTGCCATGCGGGGCGACACATTGACACATGTGTACCGGTCTCCTTCCACAAACAGTTCGCCATACGAAAAGGTATTCAGCAGCCAGGAAGCGGAATAGCGCGAAGAACGGGATTTAGGCCTACGGTCGTGCACCTTGGCGGCTATAATCCTATAGTCGCAGGTTTTATCGGCAGAAGTAAAGCACGCATTCAGCCAAAAGAGAGAAACGACTACCACATTCGTACACAATGCCGACAAACCTGCCCCCCAGAACAAACCGTAAAGCATGTTTCTCCCCAATCGCCTTACTCCTTTCTTCTCGTCCCGGCCGCAACAGAGATACACATACAGCATCCGGCCCCCCATGCCGATAACGAACAGAACAGAAGCGACAACCGCATTCAGACTTTGATAGCTGCCCGTTGAAAAAGCCGTGCGCAGCAACCATGCTTCTTCCGGATGCCAGGCACGGCAATGCAGCAAAAACAGTACGATTATCACCGGAACTGCAATCTTCCACAAAGCAATCCTGCCCTTTCGCCCGGCAGATTCCGCCCGTATGCTTTCCTCACGGCACCGCTGTCCGGGTGTATGCTTCAATCTTTGCTTTTTCCCACTCATATGGCAGTACGGTTATCAGCCGGTTTCCTACAAATAGGTCTCACCGTCTATTTTCAGCAAAAAAGGTTTTATCGGATAGTCCGTACCGCCGAAAGTCAACTTCCTGACTCTGATAATATTGCTTCCGGACCGTACCACTTCCATTCTGTACACAAACGCATACTCCTCTTTCCCGTCCTTCTTGCTATACCGGGTGGAAAACGACAGTTGCCTGATACCGGGATGCTCCAGTTCGGGTCTGCTCTCATCGGGATGGCGGTTGCAGGTCAGGACGAATTTAAAGACTTCTCCCGGCCGGAGTGTTTCAGGCTCGGTGCTGACACTACAGACCACTTCTTCTATATTCTCTGCAGGAAGCACGCAGACCTTCATCGTAGAGCAGGTACGCATCTTCCCTCCTGTCATGGCCCGTACCGAAGGCAGAGTAACCCAACCGGCTTTCTTGAAACGGACTATGTAATAGTTTCCGTGGAGTGAAAGATTCTCCTGCTTACCGTTTACAAAAGAAGTCCTTGACGACCGCGTAGAATGCGGGCCCGACACCAGCTCCGCCTCACAGTCGTCCCACCGGGGAACGGACATGTCGTAAATCTCTCCGGTACTGTAATAGCCGACCCGGACATCCTGCCCCACATGCACTTTGCAAAAAGACGTATCTACTTCATTGAAGAATCTTACACTGTCATTTTGCGCCGACAAGGTTGCAATATGCAATGCCAGACAGCACAAAACGACAAGCACTTTCGAATAGCGTATCTCATTCATCCCGGTACTGTTTTGTTTCTTCCCACTCTTTTTCCAGCTTACCGTCTATGTCATACATTTTCCACCGCCCTACACGTCTGCCGTTGAGGTATTCGCCCGTTTCACGAACGGCGTCGTTCTTCACGTAACGCGACTCGAACAGTCCGGTTTTCCGCCCGTTTACATAAGTGGATATTTCCCAATAATCATAACGGTTGGTAACAATCAGCCGGCGCTCCTTACCATGCAGACGGCCGTGTTGGTAGGTCGCTTCGTAAACAAGCTCTCCATTGCCAGGATTATATTCGCGATAAAGCCCGTCCTTACGGTCGGCTTTCAGGTAAAATTCACGGCTGCGGGCGCCCGTATTACGGTCATACGATATATGCAGTCCTTCTTCCCTGCCGTTGACGTAAGTCTTCACGGATAATGTATCGCCACTTTCGGCAATTTCAATCCACCGGCCGTCCTTTTGGTCGTTCTTATAATGCCCCAGAATATGCGGCTGCCCGAAAGTGAACATCGAGGAGTATTCACCGTCTTTCATGCCGTATTCATTATAATATTCCGTCTCATAAAGTTCGTACGTCCCTTTCAGGAAAGTAAACTGCTTGCCTACCTGCTTACCGTCTTTATAAGTATGGTCCCTGCGCAACGTACCGTCCCACTCATAAACCATATCCTTTCCATCCTGCTTGCCGTTGCGGTAGTTCACCTCGCGCTCTACCTTGCCGGTAGTAAAATAGGTTTTATGGGCGCCGTGCAGCTTGCCGTCCTTATAGGACTTCTCTTCCTGCACACGCCCCTCGCTATCGTACATCTTAAATACACCGTCTTTCTTGCCGTCCTTGTATGTACCGTCGCATTTCAGCTTGTTGTATTCATACTCTCCATATTTGCCGTTGTAAAAACCGTCCTTAAATTCAGCCTGTATATAAGCAGAATGATAACCGTCTATGATGCGGTGGTCTCCGTTCAAGGGTTTTTCTGTTTTCAGGTCACGAAAAAGAATACGTCCGTCACCCACATTGATAGCCGATACCTGTTCAATCGGATACTCCTTCTGTGCCTGTACCATAACAGGCAGAAACATCAGAAAAGAAATCAATGCCACACATTTCTTCATAGCTCTTTCTTTCAAAATCCTACTCTTTTTATCCATAATTATTACTTTTTATAAAAGTTGAAAACAGTCGTATAACGCACCAACGGGCCTATAGGACAAAAATAAAAGATAGGTACTGAATAAGAAAACGGACAAGGGGTATAATTACGGGATACTGTGTACCCGATAAATATTTATTTTACAACTCATTATCATGATATACAAAGAAGTATGCAAGGGTATATTTATATATCAATAAAAATATACGTTATAATTTTTCAAAGCAAATAAAGAAAATGGAAAAGCAGGTATCCGACTGACGTTTCTTTACTGTTTTGTATCCATTTTTCTCTATTCATAGAATACTTTTTCTTTCTAATCCAAATAAAAGAAGGTGCGCTATTTTGAACACACGTTCGTGAAGTTCAATCGGACACACCTTCTTCTATCCTGTAATTCCGGCTAAAGCCGTTATGCTTCCTGCTTAGAATATTCCGAAAACTCACATCCGAACTGTTCCACCAGCATATTATCCATGTCATCGGCCTTAAAGGCAAGATTCACCAGATTCTTACGGATTTCATCTTCCGACTCTTCCGTGAGGTCGGACAGATGGATGCGATAAGCCATATAAATCTGCCGGCCTTCAATGCCCAGTTTATAGGGAGCGAAATCCTCACTCAGGATATAGTCCAATACACGTTCCACTTCTTTCTTAGGCAAGAGGTTGATGGGAGAAACAGCAAACAGATAAGTGTTTTCATACACAAAAATACGAATCTCCGAACTCCCTTTATGAAACGTCCACGAATCATAACCGTCCCGCGCAAGAATAGGGTTAACTCCCATTTCGGCAATGGCCTGTTCGCAGAACACACTCAAAGGCGACTGTTCACGCTCCGCAAAAACTTCTTCCGGCAACTTTTCGCCGCAGGAAGGACAAAATTCCTCTTCCTCGGATATCAGCTCATCGCAACTGTCGCACTGTACCTGGAATGTATTGCGGTCAACCCCGTCAACCGACTCCAAAAGCTTGCGCAATGCCTCTACACGCACACCGAACCCCATATTGTCCGCATTGGTGAACTTGCTTACCGTTACTCCCACCACTTCACTGTTTTCATTGAAGATAGGTCCACCCGAATTGCCGGGGTTTACGGCAGCATCGGTCTGTATATAATATTTTCCTTCCATAAGCTGCTTGGGCGAGGAAACCGACCCTTCCGTTACCGTAAAAGGCATGCCATAAGGATACCCCGCCACACTGACCTTTCCGCCGATGGCCAATGAATCGTCCGCGGCCAGACTCAGTTCGGGAAGAGCTGAAAAGTCTGCATCCACAGCCAATAAGGCAATATCCAAAGAAGGATTTACGAGCACCACTTTGGCAAGGTAAGGATTCCGGTCGTTATCATGTATGGCAACAGTATGGAAACCATTCACTACATGGTAGTTCGTTACAAAGAGATTATAAGATTTCAGATAGAAACAGCTTCCGGAACCGCCGGCATGTGTCACCTTATATACGAGTTTATAAATGTTCTGATCCATAATATATAGTTTAGATACCGTTAAGTTAATTCATAATTCCCATCACCTTCTTCTGCATTTCAAGCATCAGCCGGGAGTATTCCTGCATATTACCGCTCATCATGGCTTCTGCCATTTTCTGTTGCAACACCTGCATGTCGTCACTTCCCATGGTTTCCGTAATTTTCTGCACCTGTTCCATGCCGGCAGCAAAGTCCGTCTCATCCTCATCGTCCAAATCGCCTTCCATAATCTTGTCCATAGCGTTGTAAAGAATTTCAGAGGCCTCTTCCAAAGAGCGGTTGCCTGCCTTCTTCAAAGCTTTTGATATAACGGCATTGATATCGTCCTGCATATCATTATAGAAATAAGCTTCGTAGAACACATAAAGCAAGCGTACCGCACTGCGTTCATAATTCTCCGACTGGATGGCTTCGGTGGCTTCTTTATAGACATTCATAAAATTCTCCTGCACGTTTTTCAGGGAAGAACGGCGCTTTGCAGATACCAACGTGTCCGTGTAGTAAAGGTCTTCCGCCAGTTTTTCTTTCGGAACGGCAAGCAGCTTTTCAAGGAACGCTTTTCCTTTTGATACAACCTCTTCTGTAGGCAGGTCGGCATCCATATCATTCACCGCCTTGTCGAGGTCGTTCAGCAATTGTCCCTGAGGATGTGCAAAATAGGAAATCTGGTAGAAAGCGGTATCCAGCACATTCCACGAATAACCGTACCGGCGGTCGGCCCCATACTCTTTGAGTGCTTCCAACGTTTCGCGTCCCAATGTCTGTATGCCTTCATAAATGCGGTCTACCTCTTCCTGCGGATACGGAGTTACCTGCGGCTCGTAACAGCGGGTAGCGCCAAATTTCGTACAGAACTCATCGTCATACTTATCGCCTATGTGACAGATATTCTGAAGCACGAAATACATTTTATGCGGATGACTCTGTGAAAGCGGACAAACATATTCCATATTCAACTTATCACCGTTCTTTACGAAGCGGGGCAATAACAATTTATTCAGGTTCAAGTCCGCTACCTGACGGAGCATGGCTACCCTACCCTTTTCCGGCAGATTCAGGAAATCGGCATTGATATGGAAAAAACCGTCGGCAATACGGATATGTACAAGAATGGAACCGTGAGGAATGTGAAACTCCGTACCGTCGGCATTACCGTACTTGGTACGAAAGTCCGCGTTCAAATAATCCAGCAAACTATGAAAAGCCTGTACATACTCACCCCGGTTATACAAGTCCACACCCTGTTCGTAGGCTTCGGTACGGATAGCACTTTGCGTAGAATCTACTACGGGAGAAATAAAAGCAAATGTCTGTTTCATATCATGATATTGTATTTAAAGAAATAATAATAACCGTATCCCACCCTGCGGAATGCCGGAAAACAAATATAGAAAGCAAAACACAAACAAGAACGCAGATGCAGGGGGATAAATACAGAATGAAAACATCCCGTTAAAATATTGAATATTAAAAATTTATTTGGCGTAAACAGCATAAAACAAGGGGATATTTACCCCGAAAACATGGATTTCTTTCCTTTTTTTCCGCCCGATACATACCATCCGGACGGCACAACAGAACGGGAAATGTAATGATTCTTCGCTCCCATATATTATATGGAAAAGCCGGTATTCGCAACAAGTGATTTCCTTTTTCTGTACAACAAAAAAACGCTGTTAATAAACCCTTCTGCAATTTTACTATAATTCGAAAAAAATTATAGTAAAATTCTCTCCGAATTTATTAACAGCCTGTTTTCCCCCTATCGCGACACTTGTAATAAATACAAACAAAAAAGGATGCAATCTTCACAGATTACACCCTTTGAAATATCCTAAAAAATCTTTTTTGTAAAATCCTATTGAAGTAATTCAGCCATTATTTGTATTACAAACAAAAAATTAGTTTTAAAAGCACTTCACAAATATAGCGAATAAAAAGCGTATTGTCAAGTATTCCATGCTGTTTTTTTACCCTACTTCGCTACAAATCTGAAAATAAACCCTTAACTTTGCACCGTTTAATTAACAGGATATAAACCAAATTAAACGGGCTATCAACAAGTTTTAGTAAGTATATCAACAAGTTTTCAACAATATAATTACAACCATTATGGAATACAATTTCAGAGAGATTGAAAAGAAATGGCAGAAACGGTGGGTGGAGAACAAAACCTACCAGGTGACGGAAGACGAAACAAAGCAAAAATACTATGTACTGAACATGTTTCCCTACCCCAGCGGCGCAGGTCTGCACGTGGGTCATCCGTTGGGATACATCGCTTCGGACATCTATGCCCGTTACAAACGTCTGCAAGGTTTCAATGTCCTGAATCCTATGGGATACGATGCTTACGGCCTGCCCGCAGAGCAATACGCCATACAAACCGGACAACATCCGGCCATTACCACCGTCAACAATATCAACCGCTATCGCGAGCAATTGGACAAGATAGGTTTCTCTTTCGACTGGAACCGTGAAATCCGTACCTGCGACCCGG
>OGZW01002325.1_pt1 | contig 14947 bp, 18 predicted proteins | sample 1577001 | NCBI WGS metagenome assembly OGZW01 (sample SAMEA3541519, study PRJEB24748) | human gut metagenome | biome: human gut; feature: human-associated habitat; material: faeces | place: China | collected 2012 | reverse complement strand
CTTCCTCCTCATTCAGCGCCGCGAATGCACTCGCATAGTCCGCTGCGCCGTCCGGGTCCTCGCCAACGGCCACCGCCTTCACCGCGCCCGCGCCATTTTGGAACAGGACCTTCAGCAGCGCGCTCATGCCATACACGCCGCTCGCGTCCTCGCCGAACACGCTCTTTCCCTCTTCGTATGAGGTGATGAGCTGCACCTTGTTCGCTTCTCCCTTCGTCGCCGCTGCCGCCGCGCCGATCGTCTTCGCCGACGCGCGAGCGCTCACCACGCTCGATGCGTCGTAAGACGAATACACGCCCGGCCGCTCATGGATCGTACTATTCACGTTCTTTCACCGTGCCTTTCAATACAAAATCGGTAAACACCGTCTCGTCCTCTGCCCGCTCGCAGAGGAAATACGCCGCATATCCTGCGCTCGCGCACAGCCGGAACATCCCCGTCACCTTGTCCCATTCTGTCTGCCCGAGCTGCATCTCGCGCAGCCTGAGTCCCTCCGGCAGCGCCGTCATCAGCGCCTGCATCACGGTCTCCGCCGCCGTCTCGCAGCCATCCGCGCCCAGCTCTCTCGGCGCATAAATGTCCAGCGACAGTGTGAGAGCCATTCTTCGCCCATATACCTCGCGCACCTCCTGCGTCTTCTCATCCGCCCTCTGCCCGAGGTATTCAAGCCCGCCGCGCGGCTCGATGACCGTTTCCCGTGCGCCAACTGCTGTCACGGCGCGCTCGCTCATTTTGAATTTCTCCGCGCTGTAGCTCTCCACCGCCATGCCGCCCGCGTCGGCGATTGCCTTCACCACCGCGCGCTTCACCTGCTTTACTGCCGTCATGTCGTCTCCTCCGGATGCAGTATCGCCCAGTAATAGGCGATCTCCCCGCCTGCGTAAAACGGCGCCGCCCTGCGCACGACATACTGCCTTCCCCCGCAAATAACACGGTCGCCCATCGTGACCGCCGTCTCCGCCGGCCCCAGATACCGCCAGCACTGCTCGCTCACCGCGCCCAGCGCTGTCACGGAAAACGGCTCCTCGCCGCTTTCCCTTCGCAGCGGCTGGACAAATGCTTTTATCTGCACCGTGTCTTCACCTCGGCGCACCTCCACGCTCATGCCGCAGTGCGCAAACGCCTCGCTCAACAGCTCTTTCATCCTCGCACCCCGAAAAAGCAGAATGCGCCATCCTTCGTATAGGGTCGCATCAGCGCCCACGCCTGCTCGCGCAGCGCGTCAAGGCGCTTGCCGCTCTCGCCGGGCGAGCGCTTCGTCACTGTCAGGTCGCCCGCGCGCAGGGAGGATACTTCCTCCCCGCCCGCCTTCGCGCTTTGCAGCGCCGCTGCCGACAAAAATGCCGCCGCGCAGACAAACGCGCTCGCGCACGCTTCTTTGGAAACGTCCTCTCTCAGCCGCTGCTCGAGCATCTCCTCCTGCGCCGCGCACAGCATCGCGAGCATTTCCTTCTCGCCCTCATCTGCCTTGGTCAGCGCGCACGCGATCGCAAAGATCTGCTCGCTCATGCTCTCTGCCATCTACTCTCCCTCCTTACTCTTTTACTGTAAGGACAGCACCTTCGAGGCCTCCTGATAAGGCTTGGCAAAGCCGGAAATGCTCGTGATAGCCGCGCGCTCCAGCTGGCGGTCGATCAGCTTGTCATATTCAACCAGCACCTCGCTGCCGCAGATGCGCTCGAGCGCATAGTTTTTGTCCAGGCCGATGATCTTGCCCGCAGGCATCGCGCTCGTGCGCAGGAGCTTTGCGCCCAGCGGGGTCGACAGCGTGCCCGTGCCCTGGAAATTAAGGCCCGTCAGCGGGTTCTGGAACTCCGAGAGCTTGAGCATCGCGAGCATCATGTCGTTGCCCATCAGCAGCGTATTCATCGTGTACGGGTCAAACTGCGACCAGAAGCCCAGCAGCGCGTCATAGCTCAGCGTGCCCTTCGTGCCGCCGATGCCGTCATCGCCGATGGTATAGCTGTCCGCCGCATTGTTGTTGCCGTCACCGTTCATCAGCACGTCGATGGCGTCCTTCAGGTGCATTCTTGCGATGTACGCGCCGATCTGACGCAGCGTCACGGAGAAGAGGTCCAGTCGCTGGAAGCGGATGGCCTCATAGGACGCCACCAGCATTCTGCCGCGCTTGTGGAGCCTGACGAGATTCTCCTGCGTGCGGATGCTGGTCGTGGGGATGCTCGCGCCCTCCTCCACGCGCTTGAGCTCCTTGTCATCGTCCGTCGGAACAGACGCGATGGAGCGGTAATCCATGCCGTCAAAATTCGTCACCGTCGCGGTGATGTCGGGCAGGATATCGCTCTCCATGCCCTGTCGCACCACGCGGGAGACAAACTCCGGAAACAGCACGGAGCTTTCGCTCGTGTGGAAAAACTTTTCCACCATGTCGCTGCCCGCGCCCTTGACATGGATATCAAAGCGCTTGAGCTGTCGCTGGAAAGCGTCCAGGCCCTCGAGCGCCGTGCCCTTGTAGCTCTCGCTCGGGTCGAGCGATTCCAGCACCTTCAAAAAGCTCTTTCCGCTCTGGCCGTACATCCCCTTTTCGAGCTTCACGTTTTCATACTGATAAGCCATATTCCTTTTCCTCCTTAAAGCTTGATGACGGCCTTACCCGCCGCACTGTCCACGCTCAGCACAAGATAGCTGCTGCCGCTCTGGTTATCGCCCGGCTTGCTCACGCCGCCCGAGCCGTCCGCCGTCAGTTCTGCCCAGCCCACCGCGGGTGCCGTGCCGCTGCACTTCACCTCGGCAAGGCCGCCAAGCTGTACCGTGCAGGCCTCGCCGTCGTGCGCAATGGCGCGCACCACACCGCAGAAGCCGTCGCCCGCCGCGCACTTTGCCACCATGCCGTTCGCGCTCACCTTCACGATCTCGCCCTCTTTGACCGCGCCGCAGCCAAACGTTGCACACCACTCGCCGATGCCCTGATAAGAAATGCTCATGAATGTTCCTCCTTGTAACCCTTTATTCAAAAAGCGCCGCTGCTTTTTGTCCTCTTATACGCGGAAGTCGCTTTCATCCTCCGCCGCCTGTTCCTTTTTGCCATAGCTGAGCTGTGTGCGCAGTCCCAGTCTCTTTTCCGCCTTCGCGCGGTAGATGCGCTCCATCGCCCTGAGCTCGTCCTCATCGAGCTTTTCCACCATCCTGCCGATGGTCTCGCCATCCGTGTCCTTCTCCGCGACCAGCATCCAGCGCTTCACCTCACCGCGCAGCGCACTCATGTATCGCGCACCGAGCGCCGCCTGCTTTTCCAGCGCTTCGAGCTCCACAAGATTCGCCCGCGACCCGCGCCGCTTGACGAGCAGCTTGAGCGTCCCCGCCTCACCGCCGCAGCGCTTCAAAACGCCCGCTCTCGGCTGCGCGGGCACGGCCACAAAGCTCCACTCATAGGCGTCCTGCGCCCCCGTCAGCTCCGCGCAGCAGAGCTTGCCGCCGTATACCTCGCCTTTTTTGTGCGCGCAGGTACCGATATCCTCTCCGCAGATGGAACACACGCATTTTGCCACGCTGCACCCCACGCTCACCTCTTTTTTGATGCCGCCCTCGATCTCCCCGATCAGCGCGTCGTTCGCGCCGCCGCGCAGCATATAGGCGTAGCCCTTCAGATAGCAGCGCCTCTCGCCCGTGGAGCAAAGGCCCTCTTCCTCCACCACCTCCGTGCGGTAGATGCGCGCTGCCTGTCCCTTGGCCGTCCACTCGTGGTCAAAAATGCCGCTCTTGCCGACGAACAGCTCCGCAAGCTCTTCGAGTGTCTCGCGCGGAAAGCGCTCGCCGTCCCGGTCCACCTCGTTGTCGCACAGGCGCACGGCAAAGGTATAGACCTCGTCCTCTCTGAGCGCACGCTTCGTAAACTGATTGATGATGGCAAGTTCCTCTCGCGTCACCATGCTGTTTTTCAGTCCGTTGCTCTCTTTTCTCACTTCCATGCTCATTTCCCCTCCGCTTTCTTGTTTTCCAGTTCGAGCTTTCGCGCCTGCTGTAGGTAGAGCGTCGCCTTGGCCTCCTCCACCTCATCCTGCAGGTTGATATCCTCCCAGTCCACCTTGAACCGGCAGCCGTACCCGTGCAGGCGCAGCCACAGTGCGCAGATGCGGCCAACGGCAGGCTCCAGTGTGCGCCGCAGCGCCGTGATCTCGCTTGTCAGCATATCCGCCTGCTGCGCGCTCATCCGCTCGGTAGATGACCAGCTCAGCCCCAGCATAAAGGGCGGCAGCCCCGTCTTTGCCACCAGTTGCTCCAGGATCTGCCGCACCGGTGTCTCGCTGTCCAAAATCTGATTGTCCGCGCCGATGGCCTTGATCGACACATCGCCCACCGATACAAAATCGCGCACGCTTCCGTTCCGGCTCTCCTGCATCGCCCGCGACCACTCCTCCGCGATCTGCTCGGCGCGTTCCTGTGCCGCCCCGCGGTCCAGCTCCTCGCCCTGCGGCCTGTAGGTCACCGCAAAGCGCACATTGCCGCAGCGCTCCCAGTTTTTCCCCATCGCGTCGTAGATCTTGATGAGCAGTCCCGTCAGATAGGGCATCGAGCGCAGCATCGACACGCCATAGGGATGTCCCGCCTCGGGTTGATACGGCGTAAAGAGCAGCAGCTCCTGATACTCGAGCGGCACGCTGCGCCCGCACGCATCCCGTCCGCTGAGATAAAAATCCAGCGGGCTGTCTCCCTCGTGCACCTCCACCTGCGAAACGTCCCCGCACAGCACCGCCGCGATCTCCCGTCCCGCCGCGTCCGGCACGATCTCGCCCACCGCGCGCCCGCAGGTGAGCAGCGAGTCGAGATAGCAGTCCAAAAACGCGTTGATCCCTCTCTGCCCTCTTCCCACCGGCACATCGCGCAAAAACTGCTCCAGCTCCCGCTCGGCCCTCTCGTCCTCGCAGCAGACCTTCACGCCGTTTGTCAGCCGGATGAGCTTGCCGATCGCCGCGTCCACCACCGGTACCGCCTCGCGTACCAGCCGGTAGACCGCCGTGCTCCCATCCAGCAGCGGCACATAGCCGTCCAGCCCGCCGAACGTGCTCTGTCCGCCCGTTCTTAGCTGCACTGCCGCCTCGCCGCCCGTGCTTCTCTCCTTTTGAAAGAGTCTTTTCATCTGCTCGCCCTCTCCTTTTCGTTTTTTCACCGCGCCGTGCGCTCCACCGCGCGCAGCGCAATGGCTCCCCCATGTCCTCTCCCGGCGACCGACATTGCGAAATACCGCATTTCGTCCATCGCATGGTCCTTTTCCTTTTTCGGCTGGTCACGCCCGGCTCCGCCGTCCTCCCAGCAGTACTGCGCGATCTCCTTCAGGCAGCTCTCGCACGTCCCGCAGATCACGATCTTTCCCTGCTTCAGAAGGTCCGCCGTCACCCGCAGCCCGTCGGCAACGTTGTTGTCTGCCCGGCTCACCGCAAATCCCGCGCGCTTCACCGCCTCGATAAAGCTCGCCGCCGACGGGTCGACGATGACCTTTTCCACCGTCTGTCCCGCCGCAAAGTGCTTCAGGTCTTCAAGGTACTCCGCGTCCGTCTTCTGCCGTCCTTCTTTTCGCGCGTCATAGTAGTATTCCTTCACCCTGTACCACACGCCATCCTTGAGCGCCCACATCCCAAAGCTCATCGGGTTCACCGTCCCGTAGTCAATGGAGATGCGCACCCTCTCCCACGGCTGCTCCGGCACGCTCCTGCAATACTCCTCCGGCGTGAAAAAGTCGTAGATCAGCCCCTTTGCCGCCGTCCACTCGCCCAGGATGAATCGCCGGTAGAATGTCCCGCTGTACGCCTTTTCGTACCGCGCCCGGATGCGCGGCGAGAGCGATGGGTTATCCTCCATCGTAAAGTGCAGATACAGCGCCCCGCGCTCCTGCGCGCGCAGGATCCACTCGCGGTAGAACCAGTGCTGCGGCCCCTCCGGGTTGCAGTTGAACCACAGCCTGCTGCCCGGCACGCTGCATCGCGCGCTCGCTTGCTCCACAAAGGAGCGCGGCATCAGCGCCGCCTCGTCGAAGAGCACGCCCGCCAGCGTGATGCCCTGGATGAGCGCCGCGCTCCCCTCGTCGCGCCCGCCGAAGAGATAGAAGCAATTTTCCCGTCCCCCGCATCGCACGACGAGCAGATTCTCGCTCCGCTTTTCCTCGCAGCGAAAGCCCAGACCGCCAAGCCAGGGGAGGATCTCGTGCAGCACGTTGCGCCGCAGCGACACGATGGTCTTCCCGCACAGCGCGAACTGCTGACCGTCGAAGCACCTCATCGCCCACAGGAAAAACCCAACGCCCATTGAGAGCGTTTTCCCGCTGCGCACCGCCCCGTCGCAGATGAGCGCGTCGAAGCTCCGGTACTTTGGGCTCGTCCACCATGTCATCGCCGTCTTCTGCTTGGCAGAAAACCTCTTTACGCCCGCCAATCGTCCTTCTCCTCCCCCGCCTGCTCCAGCGCCCGCAGGAACTCCTCGGTCTCATCCTCGCCGCCGCTGCCGAGCATCTCATAGAGCACACTGAGCGCCTTCACGCGGTCGACGAACTTCACCTCCACCGCGCCGTTGGCGCCCCGCTTGAACTCCGCCACCGCCGACAGGTCCATGCGCTGTACCCGCTGCGGCGTCGCCTTTTCCAGATACGCCAGCTCAACGCCATGGTTCGCCTTGCCGAAGGCTATCTTCTTCAGCGCCTCGATGACGTCCTCCTGCCGCACTTCCTTTTTCCCCATTGTGTCCCCCCATTTCGTATTTCTCTTTTCACCTCCACCCCGCGCGCCCCATTTTGTTGCACGTTCTCATGCACGTCTTTTCTTTTTTGCAAAAAAATAGGGGCAGGCCGCTTTTTCAGGCGGTCTGCCCCTATATTCTTCTCTGTTCTTTTATTCTGCCAGCAGCAGCGCTTCGAGCTGCCCCGCGTCATCCGCGATGACCGTCGCGCCGGCCGCGAGGATGACCTCGCGCGGGCGGAATCCCCAGCTCACCGCGATGACCGGCAGGCCAGCGTTCAGCCCTGTCTGCACGTCCACCTCGGAATCCCCGATGTATACCGCACCCTCGCGCGGCATCCCCATCGCCTCGAGCGCCGCGTCCACCATATCGGGATACGGCTTGCAGCGCCGCCCCTCCTTCGGGCCGATGGCGTAATCCATCCGGTCGCCGAAATATTCCTCGCTCAGCTTTTTCACCGCCTCGTCCGGCTTGTTCGACACCACCGCCGTCTTCACCCCATGCGCGCGCAGCGCGTCGAGCACTTCGAGCATCCCATCGTATACCTTGGTCTTCACCTTGCAGTGCGCCTCATAATACGTGCGGAACATCCCCAGCGCGGTCCGGATCTCCTCCTCCGCAGTGTTCTCGGGCATCGCGCGGCGGATGAGCTTCTCCGCCCCATTTCCCACAAATCGCCGCGTCTCCTCAAGGCTTCTCTCCGGGTGCCCCAGCTTGCGCAGCACATAGTTCGTGCTGTCGCACAGATCCTCGAGCGTGTCGAGCAGCGTGCCGTCCATATCAAAAAGAACTGTCTTATATGCCATCTTCCGTTCCTCTTTTCATTGCTTTTTGTCATTTCGCCGCCCCATTATAAGCGCCGAGCGCACAAAGTTCAAGGCCCGATTCTCTCATATCTTTACTTCTGTACCATTGCACACTTCTTTTTCATCTGATATAATTTTTCTATCAATTTATAGACAAGGAGCGCTTTCATCATGCACGAACTGGAACGTCTCTATCATATCCACTGCGCCCAGGGCGAGGTCGGCCGCTATGTCATCCTGCCCGGCGACCCCGGCCGCTGCCCCTCCATCGCCGCCCTGTTCGACGACGCCCATCTCGTCGCGCAGAATCGCGAATACACCACCTACACCGGCACCCTGCTCGGTGAAAAGGTCTCCGTCTGCTCCACCGGCATCGGCGGCCCGTCGGCCTCCATCGCCATGGAGGAGCTGCACCAGCTCGGGGCCGATACCTTCATCCGCACCGGCACCTGCGGCGGCATCGACCTTTCCGTCAAGTCCGGCGACATTGTCGTCGCCACCGGCGCCATCCGCTACGAGCACACCTCGCTTGAATACGCGCCCATTGAATTCCCCGCCGTCGCCGATTTCGACATCACCCTCGCCCTTCGTCAGGCATCCGAAGAGCTCGGCTACTGCACCCACACCGGCGTCGTCCAGTGCAAGGACAGCTTTTACGGCCAGCACAGCCCCGAAAAGAGCCCCGTCTACTACGAGCTTCTGCAAAAGTGGGAGAGCTGGAAGCGCCTCGGCGTCAAGGCGAGCGAAATGGAGTCCGCCGCGATGTTCGTCGTCGCCGCCGCGCTCGGCTGCCGCTGCGGTTCCTGCTTCCATGTCGTGTGGAATCAGGAACGCGAGAAGGCCGGCCTCGATCAGGACATGAGCGAGGACACCTCCGCCTCCGTCAAGGTCGCCGTCGAAGGTCTCAAGAAGATCATCCTGCGCGACCGCGAGCTCGCGGCACTGCCCGAAAACGCGCAGAAGCTGCTCGAAAAGAAGGAAAAGGGGCTCCTCCATGAGTGATAAAAAGGTCATCGGCATCCTCGGCGGCATGGGCCCTCTCGCCACCGCCGACCTCTTTCAGAAGATCACCCTGCACACCGCCGCCTCCTGCGATCAGGAGCATCCGCGCGTGTGCATCGACTCCAACACCAACATTTCCGACCGCACGGCGGCGCTCCTGCACGGCGGCGCCGACCCCGTACCCGAAATGATCAAGAGCGCCAAACGCCTTGCGTCCATCGGTGCCGATCTTCTCATCATGCCCTGCAACACCGCGCACAACTTTTATGACGCCGTCGCCTCGTCCGTCTCCATCCCCGTTCTGCACATGATCGCCGTCACGCGCGACGCGCTTAAAGCCCGCGGCATCAAGTGTGCCGGTCTCCTTGCGACCGACGGCACCGTGCAGACCGGCATCTACCAGCGCACGTTCGAGGGCAGCGGCGTAACGCTCCTCACGCCCGACAATGCGGACGATCAGGCCGCCGTCATGGACATCATCTACAACGGCGTCAAGGCCGGCGACCTCACGCACGACGCGACCGCCTTCCGCGCCGCCTGTGAGCATCTTCTCGCGCGCGGAGCCGAGGTCCTGATCCTCGGCTGCACCGAGCTCCCCCCCGCGTTCGACATCTATCATCTCGATTACCCCAACGTCGACCCGACGCTTGAGCTGGCGCTTGCCGCCATCCGCGCCGCGGGCTGCCAAACGAAGTAAGGAGGCCCCCCATGAGCTACGCCGATCAGGTCTTCCGTGCCAACTGCCTCGATATCCTCAATAACGGCGTGCGCGATGACGACCTCACCGTCCGCCCCCATTGGGAGGACGGCGCCCCCGCCCACACGATCAAAAAATTCGGCCTTGTCAACCGCTACGATCTGCAAAAGGAGTTTCCCATCCTCACGCTGCGCCGCACGTATCTGAAAAGCGCGGTGGATGAGCTCCTCTGGATCTGGCAGAAAAAGTCCAACAACGTCCGCGACCTCTCCTCCCACATCTGGGACGCCTGGGCGGATGAGACCGGCTCCATCGGCAAGGCCTACGGCTATCAGCTTGGTGTGAAGCACCGATACAAGGAGGGTATGTTCGACCAGGTCGACCGCGTGCTTTATGACTTAAAGCACAACCCCGCCTCCCGCCGTATCCTGACCAATCTCTACAATTTCGAGGACCTGCACGAGATGCACCTCTACCCCTGTGCCTATTCCATGACCTTCAACGTATCAAACGGCACGCTGAACGCCATTCTGAATCAGCGCAGCCAGGATATGCTCGCCGCCAACAACTGGAATGTCTGCCAATACGCGGTACTTGTGCATATGCTCGCGCAGGTCTCCGGGCTCAAAGCCGGCGAGCTGGTCCATGTCATTGCCGACGCGCACATCTACGACCGCCATATCCCCATCATCGAAAAAATGCTCTCCGAGCCCGAGCATCCCGCGCCGAGGTTCGCCCTCGACCCTGCCGTTACGGACTTCTATCAGTTCACCCCCGACAGCATCCGGCTCGAGGGCTACGAGTACAGTCCCTTTGAAGAAAAGATCCCCATCGCCATCTGACGTTTTCGCCGGGCGTAAGATATCCTTTAGAAAGTCTGGAGCAAATTATGACTGCTATTGTCTGCGTTTCCAAAAACTGGGGCATCGGCCGCGACGGTGCGCTGCTGTTCCGCATTTCCGCCGACCTCAAGCGCTTCAAGTCTCTCACCGTCGGCAAGACCGTCATCCTCGGGCGCAAAACGCTCGACACCTTTCCCGGCGGCAGGCCCCTGAAGGACCGCTGCAACATCGTCCTCTCTCACCGCGAGCTTGACATCCCCGGCGCGGTGGTCGTCCACTCCTTCAGCGAAGCCGCCGCCCTCGGCGGCGACGATGCCATTGTCATCGGCGGCGCAAGCGTCTATATGGCCCTGCTCGGCCGCTGCGACCGCGTCTGCGTCACCAAGGTCCTCGCCGACGCCGATGCCGACAGCTTTTTCCCCAGGCTCGATGACAATCCCGATTGGCGCGTCGCGTCCGAGAGCGAGGTTTTCGAGGAAAACGGCCTCAAGTTTCAATTTGTCGACTATGTCCGCAATCATTAAAAGAGAGAGCTCCGCTCGGAGCTCTCTTTTTTGTTCTATCCATTTGCTTCGTCCCGGTAAAGGAAGCGCGTCACAAGCGCACCGTCCGCGCGGGTATAGAGCCGTCCGTCTTCGGCGTAAAACGTCTCATTCCCCTCGTCGCATTCGACGTTCCAGCGCAGACGCCACACTGTCTCGGCTCCGTTTTCGTCATAGCCGTAAAAGCCGAAGCAGCCGACCTCGTTCAGCTTCTTCACATTTTTCCCGAGCTTCAGCGTCATCGTGCAGTCGACGATCTTCGCATTCGGGTAGTCCTTCTCCGCGTCTGCCGCGATCCCTGAGTCCCCAAGGCAGGCTTTGATATTCCACATCTCCGGCGCATTCAGCGTGAACGCCGTCGGCACACCGCGCCCGGAATATCCGCCGAGCGCCGTCACCCTGTACCCGTGCACCTCATCAGGGATCGTGATGACCGCGCCGTCCTCACCATTCCAGTCAACACCCGCCGCAAACGCCTGCCGCGTCAGCAGATTGCGGTAATAGCATTGCCCGTCCGTGTCCGCCCAGTCCGCCACGCGGTATCCCTGTGCGCCGGTCAGCATCCATAAGAGGACTCCGACCGCCGCGGCGATCAGCGCGACCGGCAGCGCGATCGCACCCATCTTTCCGGAATGTTTCTTCTGCATGACAATACTCCTTTCTTCATCCTTGCAAAGGGTCTTTTCATTTCCATCCAAGTTGATTATAATAGACAGACACCTCATTTGTAAAGGGGGTCCACCGCATGGCGACGCTCAACACCGATATCCGCTATATCAAGGGCGTGGGCGAAGCGCGCGCCAAGTCGCTCGCCAAACTCGGCATCACCGACCTGCGCTCCCTCCTTTCCTACTTTCCCCACGCCTACGACGACCGCCGCGCGTACAAGAAGATCGCCGACCTCATCCCCGGCGAAAATGCCTGCGTCTGCGCCGTCATCGCGGGCGAGCCGAAGCTGTCGCGCATCCGCAAGGGGCTCGACCTTATCAAGCTCCGCGCCGTCGACGAAACCGGTGCGCTCGAGCTGACTTACTTCAATCAGTCTTATCTGAAAAATACGTTCCACACCGGCGACGCCTACGTCTTCTTCGGCCGCGCCGAGGGCACGCCGAGCCGTCCCCAAATGACCAACCCTCTCTTTGAGCGCGAGGGCTCGCATCAGATCACCGGCCGCATCATGCCCATCTACCCGCTCACCGCGGGCATCAGCCAGTCAATGCTCTATAAGGCCGTCGAACAGGGCCTTGCCGCCTGCGTCGACGAGCTGCCGGACATTCTGCCCGAAGACGTCCGCCTTGCCTACGGTCTCTGTCACATGCGCTTTGCCTATGAAAATATTCACTTCCCCCCTGACGATGAATCCCTCGCTGCTGCGCGCCGCCGCCTTGCGTTCGAAGAACTGTTTCTGCTCGCGCTCGGGCTCAAATTGCTGCGGGATCGACGTACATTTGTCGCAGGTAAGCGGTGCAGCACCGTCGATCTCTCGCCCTTTTTCGCCGCTCTCCCCTTTTCCCTCACCGGCGCGCAGCGCCGCGCCATCGACGATATCGCGCGCGATCTGACGGGCGCACGCCCGATGAACCGCCTCTGTCAGGGCGACGTCGGCTCGGGCAAGACGATGGTCGCCGCCGCCGCCATTTACATGGCGGCAAAAAACAGCCTGCAATGTGCTCTCATGGCTCCGACCGAAATTCTTGCCGAGCAGCACTACCGCTCGCTCGCCCCGCTGCTGGAGCCGCTTGGGATCTCCTGCGCACTGCTCACCGCCTCGACCAAGGCAAAAGACCGCCGCGCGCTGAACGAACGTCTCCGCTCCGGCGATCTTTCCCTCGTCATCGGCACGCACGCCCTGCTCTCGCCTGACGTGCAGTATCGGGATCTCGGACTCGTCGTCACCGACGAGCAGCACCGCTTCGGCGTCGACCAGCGCGCCGCGCTTTCCGCCAAGGGCGAAAACCCGCATCTTCTCGTCATGTCGGCAACGCCCATCCCGCGCACGCTCGCGCTGATGATCTACGGCGACCTCGACGTCTCCATTCTAAATGAGCTCCCCCCCGGACGGCAGAAGATTGACACCTTTGCCGTCCCGTCGAGCTATCATGCGCGCATCTACGCTTTTTTGCGCAAGCTCGTCGCCGAGGGGCGGCAGGTCTATATCGTCTGCCCCATGGTCGCGGAAAACGACGAGCTGCCCGACGAGCGCAAGGCCGTCACCGCCTATGCAGCGCACCTGCAAAAGGAGGTCTTTCCCGACCTGCGCGTCGCCCCCATCCACGGCAAGATGAAGCCGAAGGAGAAGGACGCCGTCATGCGCGCCTTCGCCGCCCACGAGATCGACGTGCTCGTTTCCACCACCGTTATCGAGGTCGGCGTTGACGTGCCGAACGCCGCGCTCATGCTCATCGAAAACGCCGAGTGCTTCGGCCTCTCCCAGCTTCACCAGCTGCGCGGCCGCGTCGGTCGCGGGCAGCACAAATCCTACTGCGTCCTCGTCTCCGACAACAAAGGCGAAGAGAACAAGACCCGTCTCAAGGTCATGTCCTCGACGAGCGACGGCTTCGCCATCGCGGAAGAGGACCTGAAGCTGCGCGGCCCGGGCGACTTTTTCGGCTCCCGTCAGCATGGTCTGCCGTCGCTACGCGTCGCCGACCTCTCGTGCGACTTAGCTCTCCTGCACGAGACGCAGTCCGCCGCCGAGCAGCTCCTTGCCGCCGACCCGGAGCTTCGGGATCACCCGCTGCTCAAATCCCGTGTCGAGCTGCTCTTCGCGCTCAATGCCGACGCCATGAACTGACAAAAAAAGTCAAGCCCTGTGCGATTTTGGGCTTGACTTTTTTATCCCACAGTGTATGATCAGTATAACCAATCATACTTCAGGAGGTCATCCTATGGAAGTTCCGCAGGGCAAGCACGCCTGGATGGTCAAAATCGGCGAAAAGGGACAGTTCGTCATTCCCAAGGAAGCACGCGACATTTTCGGCTTCCACCCCGGCGATGAGCTGCTCGTCCTCGGCGACGACGAGCGCGGCATCGCCATCCTGCCCAAGGCCATGCAGCGGGAATATATGCTGCGCATTTTTTCCGAAATGGACAACGGGGGCGACAAGCAATGAGCAAGATCGTCTTTTTCTGCATTCCGGCCTACGGCCACACGAATCCGACGCTCGGCGTCGTGCGCGAGCTCGTCGCGCGCGGCCACGAGGTCCGCTACTACTCCTACGAGCCGATGCGCCCGCTCATCGAGTCCGCGGGCGCTCAGTTCGTCGCCTGCGACCCCTATGACTGCGAGCAGCGCCTCACCCCTGCCGACGGTGCGCGCGTCGGCAGGGATATCGCTTTTTCGACGCATATTCTGGTCGAAACCACCCTTGCCCTCGATGAATTCGTCTGCGCCGATATGCGCGCATTCGCGCCCGACTGCATCGTCGCCGACTCCATGGCCGTCTGGGGCAAGGCCGTCGCCAAAAAGCTCGGCATCCCCTTTGTCTCCTCCACTACGACCTTTGCCTTCAACCGCTATTCGGCCAAGATCATGAAGCAGAGCGGCGGCCAGATGCTCAAAATGCTGCTCTCCATGCCGAAGATCAATCGCGATCTTCAGCGTCTGCGTGACCGCGGCTATCCCATCAAGAGCATTCTGGATATCATCCAGAACGACGATCAGACCGACACGATCGTCTACACCTCGCCTGAATTCCAGCCCTGCGCCGACACGTTTTCGGACAAATACGCCTTCGTCGGTCCCTCCATCCGTCCCGCAGCAGAAACGATCGAAAAATCACGCGATACGCTCGTCTACATCTCCATGGGCACGGTCAACAACGACCTGCTGCCCTTCTACCGCGCCTGTATCGCCGCGTTCGCGGACTCGCCCTATCAGGTCATCCTCTCCACCGGCGAGCAGATCGACCGTTCCGCCCTCGGCACACTTCCCGACAACATCACCGCCCTCCCCCACGTCGACCAGATCGCCGTGCTGCAAAAAGCCGACGTCTTCCTCTCCCACTGCGGCATGAACAGTGCGAGCGAGAGTCTCTACTTTGGCGTGCCGCTCGTTCTCTTCCCGCAGACGAACGAACAGGGCGGCGTCGCCGCCCGTGTCGCCGAGCTCGGCGCGGGGGCAACGCTCGAAAAGGCCGACGCCCTCTCCATTCGCGCGGCGGTCGATACCGTACTGCAAATGCCGTCGTACCGCGCAAACGCGCAGAAGATCAGCGAGAGCTTCCACCGCTGCGGCGGTGCAAGGGCCGCAGCGGAGAAGATTCTTTCTCTCTGTCGATGACAGAGCCTTTTTCCCCTGCACGGTGCAGGGGATGCGTAATAAGGGAGGGATATCTCTTTTTGAAAAAGAGATATCCCTCCCTTAGACCCACC
>OGZW01002313.1_pt1 | contig 14987 bp, 15 predicted proteins | sample 1577001 | NCBI WGS metagenome assembly OGZW01 (sample SAMEA3541519, study PRJEB24748) | human gut metagenome | biome: human gut; feature: human-associated habitat; material: faeces | place: China | collected 2012 | reverse complement strand
CGCAGCCGCCGGAGCGGTGCTTAAGCCGTAAGGCGGGAATTATGCGGTGTTGCCTCAGAGCATATCCTGACAACGCCCGGTACTACAAACCGCAGGGAGTGCGGGCGGCTGTCCCCTGCTTTTACGAAAGGAAAGGAGCAACACAATGGAGCAGCTCTTGCGCCAACGCGCAGAATCGATTTGGACAGCGGCCATCCGGTCCGTTTTGCCGGATGAGGCGGTGCGCCGCGCTTTGGAGCATTTTCACCCACAGGGGCGTGTATTTCTCGTGGCGACGGGCAAGGCCGCGTGGCAGATGGCCCACGCGGCGCTGGCCGTGCTGGGCCGTGTGGACGCCGGGATCGTCATCACAAAATACGGCCATGTCAGGGGGCCGCTGCCCGGCGTGACCTGCTGCGAGGCAGGGCATCCGGTGCCGGACGACAACAGCTTTGCGGCCACCCAGCGGGCGCTGGCGCTTGTCAGCGGTCTGCGGGCGGACGACACCGTGCTGTTTCTGCTCTCCGGCGGCGGCAGCGCGCTGTTTGAAAAACCGCTGCTGCCCGCTGAGGAGCTGCAGGCCATCACACAGGCGCTTTTGGCCTGCGGTGCCGATATTGTTGAGATCAACACGATCCGCAAGCGGCTGTCTGCCGTCAAGGGCGGGCGGTTCGCGCTGGCCTGTGCGCCCGCCGCGGTGTACAGCGTGGTGCTCAGCGACATTCTCGGCGACCCGCTCGATATGATCGCCAGCGGCCCGGCCTGCCCGGACAGCTCGACCTGCGCGCAGGCTGCTGCCATTGCGGAAAAATACCGGCTGGCGCTCTCCCCTGCTGCCGCGGCCCTGTTGCGGCAGGAAACGCCCAAAACGCTGCCCAACGTGACCACAAAAATCACCGGCAGCGTGCGGGAGCTGTGCCGTGCCGCTGCGGACGCCTGCCGTGCCGAAGGGTACGAGCCGATTTTGCTGACAGACTGCCTTTGCTGTGAGGCCCGGGAGGCCGGCAGCCTTCTGGGAAGCATCGCCCGCACCCACGCAGGGCAGGGCCGCAGGCGGGCCTTTATCGCGGGCGGCGAGACCGTTGTGCATCTGACCGGCCATGGGCTTGGCGGGCGCAATCAGGAGCTTGCCTTAGCCGCAGCCCCGGCGCTGGCCGGGCTGCGCGGATGCTGTGTTTTCTCGGTAGGCAGCGACGGCACCGACGGTCCCACCGATGCCGCGGGCGGCTACGCGGACGGCGAAGCCTTAGCCGCGCTCACTGCGGCGGGCCTGGACGTGTCCCGTGCGCTGGCCGACAACGACGCCTACCACGCCTTACAGGCCGTTGGCGGTCTGATCATGACCGGCCCCACCGGCACAAACGTCAACGACGTGGCAGTTGTGCTGACGGAATGACAAAAAGCAGACCGCTTAAAAGCGCCATCTTCTGTTTGCTTCTATAATTTTCTTTTGGACGGGAAAGCCCCGCCGCTCTCATGGCGAGGGAGCGGCGGGGCCTTTTCTATATCCGTATGTATCAGTATTCAACGCCCTCGCGCGCGGCGATGCCCCGGGTGTAGGGGTGCTTGACGGCGCGCAGCTCGGTGGAGTAGTCGGCGGCGTCCTGCATCCAGGCGGCGGGCTCACGCCCGGTCAGCACGACCTCTGCCCCCTGTTCGGCGCGGGCGGCGGCCTCCCGCAGCAGAGCTTCCTCCACAAGGTCATTTTTGCAGACGGCACAGGCTTCGTCCAGCACCAGCAGGTCAAAGCTGCCCTGTAAAATCGTCTGTAACGTCCGGGTGTTCGTCCGGCGTGCCTCGGCGCGCTCTGCGTCGGTCATAAGCCAGGTGAATTTCGCGTTGGGGCAGGCGTAGACGACTGCCCCGCAGCGGCGCAGCATTTCAATTTCACCGCTGGAGCCGTCTTTTAAAAATTGCAGGATGACCACCCTGCGGCCATGGCCCAGCGCCCGCAGCGCCAGCCCCATGGCGGCGGTAGTCTTGCCCTTGCCGTCGCCCCAGTACAGATGCAGCATAGCTGTTCTCCCCTCGCAGTAAATTTCCATTTTATTATAGCACACCCTCCGCGCCGCTTGCAAATACCGGCAAAAGAAAGAAACGGGATGCCCGCAAAAGTGACATCCCGTTTCTTTCTTTTATTGCTCAGTAGGGGCCGGGCATGCCCGGCCCGGCTGTGTAAGGAATACAAGCGCCTTTCGGTAAGCTGCGGGCCGCACGTGTGCGGTCCCTACCGCTCTGCTTCCCGTTTATTCCTCGTCCTCGGTCTTGATCGTAATGTTCCGGTCCGTCTTGGCCTCGATGCTGTTGGCGCGGACAATGTCGCGCATGTCGATGCCGGTGGCCTCCTTCATGGCCTCCATCGTCTGGGCCATCAGCACCGGCACATTGCCGGAGACACCCGACACGCCGGACGCATCGCCGCCGATGATGGACACCTTGTCGATGCTGGACAGGGGCTGCGCGACGCTCCTGGCAATTTCAGGCAGGACCTTGATCATCATTTCGGCCACAGCGGCGTCGTTGTACTGCTTGTAGGCTTCGGCCTTCTGCTTCATCGCCTCGGCCTCTGCCAGGCCCTTCTGGCGGATGGCCTCCGCCTCGGCCTTGCCGACCAGCGCGATGCCCTCGGCCTCCTGCTGCTTGGCAAACTTCGCGGCCTCGGCGGCACGCTCGGCCTCATACTTCTGAGCCTCGGCCTCCTTCTGGCGGCGGTACAGCTCGGCGTCGGCCTGCTTGCGGACCTCGGCATCCAGCTTGCGCTGCTGGACCTCGGCCTCCTGGGCGGCCAGGTCGACCATCTTCTTCTGGCGGGCGATCTCGGCGTCGGCCTCGGACTCCTTGACCTCCTTGGCGCGCAGGTTCGTCTGGATCATACCGGCGGCGTTCGCGTCGGCGGCGGCCTTGTCAGCCTCGGCCTTCAGCTTGGACTTTGCCAGCTCCAGCTCGTTGTTGCGCTGGGCAATGGCGGTCTGGGCCTCGATCTCCTTCTCGTTCGCGGCCATGGCGGCGGCAGCCTTCGCGCAGGAGACGTCGCGCTCGGCCTCGGCCTTGGCGATGGAGGCACGCTTTTTCACAAGCTCCTCCTGCTCGACGCCGATGGCTTCAATAACGCCGTGGTTGTGGCCCATGGCGTCCACGGCGTCCTTGACGTCCTGCACGTTGAAGGTCACGACCTCCAAGCCCATCTTGGCCAGGTCGGGGCGTGCGTTCTCCACGACGCTGACGGCCATCTGCTTGCGGTTTGTCAGGATCTGGTCCACGGTCATCTCGGACACGATCTCACGCAGGTTGCCCTGCAGCACATCGTTGATCTTTTCATTGATGTGCGCCTCGTCCATGCCGAGGAAGTTCGAGATCGCGGACTGCTGGCGGGAATTGATGTACTTGCGGATGTCGTCATATCCGGCGTTGCGGACCTCCTCGTCCGAGACGGTGGAGTTCTCGCTGTAGACCTGGACGGTGACGACGCTGTCGAGCCAGAGGGAGACGCCCTCCTTGGTTTTAACGCCAGTTTCCGGCGTTTTCACGTCGATTTTCAACAGGCGCATGTTCAGGCGGTCTGCGCGCTGCACAATGGGCAGCACAAAGACGCCGCGCCCGCAGACGACCTTCGGGCGGGAGAGGCCGAAGCCTGTCACGACGATGGCCTGGGTCGGCGGGGCCTTCTTGTAGCAGAGAAAGCAGAAGGCAATGACGGCCGCGGCAACAGCGGCAGCAATAATGAATCCCATACTCTTGTTCCTCCTTCAGAACACATTGGGCCGCAAAAAAAGCGGCAGCGATAAGGGTCGTCATCAGCGGGTTTTCTTGCTGATGATGCTACCATTATAGCTGCCGCCCGTGTTCCAAAACAGGACAGGTTTCGCAAAATACAGGGTGCTATTTTGCTGTTTACAGCGCGTCCTTCGCGCTTTTACATTTGCTTGGTAGGTTTTACTTTTTCGGCCAGCAGGCACAGCACTACGGTCAGCACCATGTCGGGCAGCGTGTAGCCCACCGGCGTGTCAACGCCCATCAGCAGGCGGTAGGCGATAAAGCCCACGAGCCAGATAACAAGGTTGCGCGCGTCGGCAGCCACGGCAAAGCGGTCCCGGTGCAAAATAAAGTGGTCTGCGATCTGCACGGCGATCATCGGCGCGAACACCGAGCCGATCAGGTACAGAAAGCCTGTGATGTCGTCCATCGGGAAGAGGATGGCCGCCGCCGTGCCGATGACCGTCACGGCAATGGCGGTCTTTTTGCCGTTGAGCTTTGCGGACAGGCTCTCGGCAGAGATGCCCGCGCTCCACGCATCGAGAAAGGTCGTCGTGACCGTGGAGAAAACCAGAATGATCAGCGCGGCAATGCCGAGCCCGGCCTTGACCATGATGACGGCAATGTCATACTCGCCGGTAAAGATGGCCGCGCCCATGCCGATGACGTACATCCAGCAGGATACCGCGCCGTAGACCAGCACGCTGACCCAGGTCGCCTGGGTCGGCTTCTCGGCGTCGCGGGTGTAGTCGCTGATGAGCGGCAGCCAGGACAGCGGCATCGCCACGGCCAGCTCCACCGCCGCACCGAAGGTCAGGCTCTCGCCGTCAATGCCGACCATGGCGTTGCCGGAGAAGAAGATGACCTTGCACAGCACCAGCGTCAGAATAAACAGAGCAGCCATCGTAATTTTGTTGATCCAGCCCAAATCGGTCACGCCGACGGCGATCCACACGATAATCAGCGCACCGATGACAAGGCACCAGACCCAGCGGCCAATCGCAAAAATACCGCCGACGGCCAGTGCACCGTCATAGATCATGATGGCCGTCCAGCCGACGAGCTGCAAAACGTTCAGGAACGCAAACAGCAGGCCGCCCTTCTGGCCGAAGCTCATTTTTACGGTCTCCATAGCGCTGCGGCCCGTGCGCCCGCCGATGAGGCCCGCCAGCAGCATCATGGCGCAGCCGATGATATGCCCGAGCAGAATGGCCGCAAAGCCCTTTGCCATACCCAGCGGCGCAAAGGCGGTGCCTGTCAGGATCTCGGCCAGCGAGACGCCCGCGCCGAACCAGATCAGGCCGTTCTGAAAAGTAGAGGTCTTTTTCATTCGACAAAATCCCCCTTCAGTGCGAACATGTGGTTCATCGGGCCGGAGCCGTGGCCGAGGTCAAGCATAGCGGCCAGCGCGCCGGAGATGTACGCCTTTGCGCGCTCCACCGACGTGTCAAGGTCATGGCCCTTCGCGAGATTCGACGCAATGGCGCTGGACAGCGTGCAGCCGGTGCCGTGGGTGTTGGGGTTGTCGATGCGGCGTCCCTTGAACCACTTACCCGCGCCGTCGCGCCAAAGCAGGTCGTCGGCGTCGTTGATCTGGTGCCCGCCCTTGCAGAGCACCGCACAGCCGTACTTTTTGCTGATGGTCTGTGCGGCCCGCTCCATATCGGCGGCGTTTTGAATGGTCATGCCGGAGAGGATCTCCGCCTCGGGGATGTTCGGCGTCAGGACCTCGGCCAGCGGCAGGAGCTTTTCGCACAGCGCGGTCACGGCGTCGTCACGCAACAGCTTTGCGCCGGATGTTGCGACCATGACGGGGTCCACGACGATGTGCTTTGCGCCGTATTCTTTCAATTTTGCCGCAATCATTTCGATCAGTTCTGCCGAGGATACCATGCCGATCTTGACGGCATCGGGGAAGATGTCGGTAAACACTGCGTCGAGCTGCTCCGCCAGAAAATGCGGGGTCGAGTCAAAAATGTCGGTCACGCCGGTGGTGTTCTGGGCGGTCAGGGCCGTGACTGCGCACAGGGCAAAAACGCCGTTGGCGGTCATGGTCTTGATGTCTGCCTGGATACCGGCGCCTCCGCTGGAATCACTTCCGGCAATGGTCAATGCTGTTCTCATGGTGATAACTTCCTTTCTTTTTTGTATACAGCAAGGTTTTATAAAGCGGCACAAGGTGGTGCCCCCGGTGTACCGCTGGGGGATGCTTTTTTCTACAGCAACACGGCTTCGTGCAAATCTCTCACATACAGATCCGCTGCCATTTGCAGCCCGGCCTGGTCGGTCTCGCCGTCGGCATCGTAGACGCCGATTGTGTAAAAGCCCGCGGCCTTCGCGGTTTTCAGGGCGTAGAGACTGTCCTCAAAGACGAGCGTTTCCGCCGGCGCGGCGTGCAGGGCCTCGGCGGCCAGCAGGTAAATTGTCGGCTCATGCTTGCTGACGCCGACCTCTGCCGTAGTGAAAAGCCGGGTGAAATACCCGAGCAGCCCCAGCCGTTCCAGCGCCCGCGTGACGTGCTCCCGCGGGCTGGACGTGGCCGCCGCCAGCTTCACGCCGCGGGCGGTCAGGGCGGCCAGCAGCTCCGCCGCGCCGTCCTTGGCGGGGACCTCATAAAAATAGAAGTCCCGCAGCATGTCCGCAATGCCCGCGCCGACCTCGGCGGCAGACTGCGGCAGTGCATAGTGCGTGTGCAGATACTCCGCACCCTGCTCCATGCTCATCGAGAACAAAATCTCGTTGAGTCCCTCCTCCGGCGTGACGCCCAGGCTGCGCAGATACCGCGCGCCAAGGTCGTTCCAGATGCCCATGGAGTCGAGCAGCACGCCGTCCAGATCAAAAACAGCAGCCTTAGTCATGCAGCATTTTCTCCGTGGCGGCCTTCAGGTCGGCGGATGCCTGTTGGATGTTCTTTGCCGCGTAAATCGCGCTGATGACCGCGACGCCGCAGATGCCGCTGCCCGCGAGCTTCGCGACATTTTCCTGCGTGATGCCGCCGATGGCGACAACGGGGATGGACACGGCCCCGCAGATGGCCTTGAGCGTCTCATAGCTCACATCGTCGGCGTCATCCTTCGAGCCGGTCGGGAACACCGCGCCGACGCCGAGGTAATCCGCGCCGTGCTTTTCGGCCAGAACGGCCTGCTCCACGGTCTGGGCGGAGACGCCCAGAATCTTGTCCGGGCCCAAAATCGCGCGGACGTCCTGCGCCTCCATATCGCTCTGGCCGACATGCACGCCGTCTGCGTTCATCTCGCGGGCGATCTCGACGTTGTCATTCACAAGGAACGGCACACCGCGCTCGCGGCAGAGCGTTTGCAGCTCCTTCGCTTCCTCGAGGAACTTCCCCTCCTCCAGCGTCTTTTCGCGCAGCTGGACCATCGTCACACCGCCGTCAAGGCTTTCGCGCACAACGTCGATAAGCCTGCGCCCGTCCAGCCAGTGGCGGTCCGTGACGGCATAGAGCAGCAGATCATTTTTATCGCAGTTCATACTTGGCGCCCCCATTCAGCGTTGCACCGTCCATATTGTAGATGGCATCAATGATGCGGTTGCGGTAGGTGGAGTTGCCGTCGCCCTCGGCCATGCGGCTCCAGGCGATCTCGCCCGCCAGACCCATGGCGCAGACCGCCGCGGCGGCAGCCTCGAGCTTATTGTCGGGGTTTGCAACGACGAAGGCTGTCATCATGCCGGAGAGCTGGCAGCCCGTGCCGGTGATCTTGCCCATCTCGGGGCGTCCGTTGCGGATGACATAGCAGGCCGTGCCGTCGCTGACAAGGTCGATGGCACCGGTGACGGCGACGATAGCGCCGCTTTTGGCCGCAAAGTCCTTGACAAATTTGACGGCACTGTCCAGATTTGCGTCGGTCACGGCGTCCGCAACGTCAGCGTCAACGCCCTTCGTCGTGCCGCTGCCCAGCGCCAGCGTCTTGATCTCGGAGATATTGCCGCGGATGACGGTGAATTTGATCTTCTCCATCAGCTCGACGGCGGTGTTCGTGCGCAGGGCCGACGCGCCCGCGCCGACGGGGTCGAGCAGCACGACATGGCCGAGGGCATTCGCCTTTGCGCCCGCGCGGAACATGCCCTCGATGCTGCGCTGGTTCAGCGTGCCGATGTTGATGTTCAGACCGCCGCAGATCGACGTGATGTCCTCGACGTCCTCCGGCTCATCGGACATGATCGGGCTGCCGCCGCAGGCCAGCAGAATGTTGGCCACGTCGTTGACCGTGACATAGTTCGTGATATTGTGCACCAGCGGCACAGTGTTGCGCACATTTTCAAGACAGGTACCCAGCATACAAAACGCTCCTTATAAGTAAAAATGCGGATACGCCTGCAAAGACATATCCGCACAAAAACTCACAAGAAGCGCAGTGCTACGGTATCTCCCTACGTTGGCATTATCCAAATCAGGTCTTGGGTCAGGGCGATACAGCCCACTCTCAGCCCGCTTTACGCAAGCTCCCCTTTTGTACAAATTTACAGTAGCACAGTTTGTCGTGTTTTGCAAGGCTTTTGCTTCATTTTTTGCAAAACCACTTGACATTAAACCCGGCTTTCATGCTATGCTAGAGACAGCAGAAAGGCAAAAGTAAGGGTGCGAACCGAAGCTGCCGCTGCGGTTTCAATAGCCTTCCCCCGAGGGGGAAGGTGGCCGAGGCCCCGACCGAGGCCGGATGAGGGGCAGCCCTCCGTTGGCCACCCGTGAACAGGCAGCAATCGCATGCTTTGCCCTCATCAGTCCGCTCCGCGGACAGCTTCCCCCGAGGGGGAAGCCTTTTATCACGCTACTATTTTAAACGGAGGTCCCCCTATTATGGCTAAATCTACTGTCTATTTCACCAACGAACTCACCCCCGAAGCCGTTGTGAAGATGTACCGCCAGCTGGGCATCGAGCTGCCCGGCAGGGTGGCCGTCAAGGTCCATAGCGGCGAGGACGGCAACCAGAACTACCTGCACCCCGAGTTTATGAAGCCCGTCATCGACGCCGTCAACGGCACCGTTGTTGAGTGCAACACAGCCTACGGCGGCGCGCGCAACGAGACGCCCAAGCACATCGAGCTGATGAAGAAGCATCATTGGAGCGACCTGTTTGATGTTGACATCATGGACGCCGAGGGTCCGGACGTCGAATGGCCCGTCGAGAACGGCAAGGTCCTCAAGGTCAACTATCTGGGCAAGAACATCGAGAATTATGACAGTATGCTCGTGCTCATCCACTTCAAGGGTCACCCGATGGGCGGCTACGGCGGTGCGCTCAAGCAGCTGTCCATCGGCTGCGCGTCCAGCGCCGGCAAGGCGTACATCCATTCCGGCGGCAAGGTCACCGACCAGCACATCCTGTGGGAGAACTGCGCCGAGCAGGATACCTTCCTTGAGGCCATGGCAGACGCCGCCTCCACCGTGGCAAAGCACTTTGCGGGCAAGATCGCCTATGTCGCCGTCATGAAGAACCTTTCCGTTGACTGCGACTGCTGCGCCGTGGCCGAGGACCCCTGCATGAACGATGTGGGCATCCTCTCGAGCCTTGACCCCGTCGCGCTGGACCGCGCCTGCATCGATCTGGTCATAAACAGCAATGACCCGGGCCGCGACCACTTTATGGAGCGCGTCAACAGCCGCCACGGCACCCACACCATCGACAGCGCCGAGACCCTTGGCATCGGCACGCAGTCGTATGAGCTGGTGAAGGTGTAAACGCCCATTTGCCTGAATAAGCCAAAAGCCGCAAAAAGCAACCGCCGTGCAGAGAGGCGTCTCTCTGCACGGCGGTTGTTGTTATTGTCGGTTCAGTATCTTTTCCAAGTCTGTTTTCGGGTCGCCCGTGGGCGTCAGGTTGTACTGCTTAACGAGAAAGTCCAGTACATTCGGTGAGACGAACGCCGGGAGCGTGGGGCCAAGGTAGATATTGCGCAGCCCCAGATACAGCAGCGTCAGCAAAATGCAGACAGCCTTCTGCTCATACCACGACAGCACCAGCGTAAGCGGCAGGTCGTTGACGCCGCAGCCAAACGCCTCGGCCAGCGCCAGCGCAATGCGAATGGCGCTGTAGGCGTCGTTGCACTGCCCGCAATCCAGAACGCGCGGGATGCCTTCGATGCTGCCCAGATCCATATCGTTCAGCCGGTACTTGCCGCAGGCCAGCGTCAGAATCAGCGTGTCGGGCGGCGTCATCCGTGCAAAGTCCGTGTAGTAGCTGCGCGTCGGTGCTGCACCGTCGCAGCCGCCGATCAGGAAAAAGTGGCGTATCTTCCCCTCCCGGACCAGCCGGACGATCTGCTCTGCGTGGGACAGCACCGCATTGCGGGCAAAGCCGGTCATGACCGTGCTGCCGCCGTTCATCCCGGTCATCGGGTGATCCTCGGGGTAGCCGCCGCATTCCAGCGCCTTTTCAATGACCGGGGTGAAATCCTTGTCGTCCCCGATGTGGGTCAGCTCCGGGTAGGACACCACCGATGTCGTGAACACACGGTCACTGTAGCTCTGCCGCACCGGCATCAGACAGTTCGTTGTGAACAGGATGGGCGCGGGGATGTTGTGGAACTCTGACTGCTGGTTCTGCCAGCCCGTGCCGAAGTTGCCTTTGAGGTGCGGATATTTTTTCAGTTCCGGGTAGCCGTGGGCGGGCAGCATCTCACTGTGGGTGTAGATGTTGATGCCCCTGCCCGCGGTCTGGTCCAGCAGCAGCTTCAGATCGTGCAGGTCGTGGCCGCTGACCACGATGAAGGGGCCCTTCTCAATCGTCAGCGGCACCGTGACCGGCACGGGGTCACCGTATGCGCCGGTGTTGGCTGCGTCCAGCAGCGCCATACAGGCCAGATTGACTTCTCCGGTTTTCAGCACCAGCGCCAGCAGCTCGTCAGGCGTTTTCTCTGCGCCGATGGCCTCGAGTGCCTCATAGAAAAAGGCGTTCACAGCGGGGTCTGTTCTCCCCAGTGCGCGGGCGTGGTACGCATAGGCCGCCATGCCTTTGAGCCCAAAGAGGATCAGCGATTTCAACGAGCGCACGTCCTCCCCCGCCGCCCAAAGCGCGGCAAGGTCGTAATCATCAAGCTGCCCGGGGCCGACGGCAGCCTTTTCCTTTTCGATTTCCGCCTTGCATTGCAGGATAGTTTCGTTGTTGAAGTTCACGTTCGTGATCGTCGTGAACAGGCCCTTCAAAATCAATTCATCGGTGTGCGGTGTCGGTGTCCCAGCCCGCGCCGCCCGCGCCAGCCCGATAAGTGCCCCGATCAGCTCATCCTGATAGTTGGCGGTGTCGGCCTTTTTGCCGCAGACACCGGCCTTGCCGTCGCAGCCGGTGTTATGCGCCGTTTGTTGGCACTGAAAGCAGAACATTTCTCGCATTTGGTTTCCTCCTGTCGGTAGAATCATCACCTTCTATTCTGCCCGCCAGGAGGATTTTTTATACCGTTCTCACGGCTGCGGTGTCGCGCCCTCCTGCTCCATCTTGCGCAGCGTTTCCTGCCGGATGGCCTCCCGCAGCGCCTGCATATAGGGCGAGAACTGCGACTGCTCCACGCCATAGGTCAGGTTCAGCGCATACTCCTGCGGCTCCCAGGTCGCAATCGCGGACTCGTTGTGCTGGACGATGGCCTCCATTTTATCCAGCGCCTTGTAGATTTTGGCCTCCGTCGTCTGCAAGGCAGCCATCTCCGCGTACAGCGTCCGCATCTCGGTGCAGACCGGCTCGGGCAGTGAATCGACCCAGCGGGAAAGCAGCGCTTCCTCGGCGGCCTCATCGGCGGCGGTCTTGTCAAACGCCGGGATGTCCCCGGTAAAGCACTCGCCCAGATCGTGGATCAGGCACATGCGGATGACCTTGTCCATGTCCGCCTGCGGAAATTCATCCCGCAGCCAGAACGCCATCAGCGCAATGCGCCAGCTGTGCTCGGCCACGCTCTCATGCCGTCCCTTCGATGTATAGCAATGCCGCGTTGTGTCCTTGAGTTTTTCCGCTGTGTGCAGCGCCTCCAACAGCTTTTCCGGTTCCATGTGCAGACCTCCCCTGTTTTTTACCGCTATTGTAGCAGATATAAAACGCAGTTGCAAGGCGGAGATTTTTTCTTTTTTTGCAGAAATTTTCTCGCAATACAGGGCATTAAAAGTACAATTTGGAAACATTTAATTTACTATTACTGTTTGTAAATCATTCTGCCGTTATAAAACTCTGTAGGGGCGAGCATTGCTCGCCCGTGCCCGCGCGCTATGTGCAAGGCCTTCCCGGAAAAGCCTTGCTGCACCAGGTTGGCGGGCGAACAATGTTCGCCCCTACATTCTCTATATAACAAAGCAGGTGCTTTTTTCTTACTTTTTCTCATTTTTTTCAAGAAATTCTCTCGCAATACTCCTTTCTCTCCCCTGCCCTACCACAAACTTTTTATAAAAAAAGACCCGCAAATCCATTGCGAGTCCTTTTCTGTAGCAATTATTGCTTCTGTAATTCCTGCAGCAAGGGATTGTGCAGCAGCAGCCCCACGATTTGATAGCGGTAGCTTTTGACCGTCTGCCCCTGGGATTCCGAGTAAAGCCCGCGGACACAGCTGCTTTCCCGGTCAAACAGCGCGTCAATCAGCTGCAGCTGCTCCGCTGTGACCAGCAGCGTGACCTGTCCCTTCGTGTCAAGGCCGCGGCCATGGGTCGGCATATACTTTTCGCGGCAGTCAAACGACGGCAGCATGTAATAGCGCTCGGGGTGCTTCTCTGCCTCGATGCGCCGCGCGGATGCTGCATCCTCATCCCCGCACACGCAGTGGTCCAGGCCGACCTGCCGGAGCTTGGCCAGCTCCTCCTGCAAAATGCGGTTGGCCAGCGTACCTATTTTACTGTCCTGCCACAATGCCTCCATCTCAAGCAGATCGTAAATTTTGCGGTGCAGTCGGATACGCAGCCTATACTTCCTCGGTTTCATCGGCGCTGCGCTCCACCTTTGCAATGATTTCCCGCAGCCGCGTGGCCGTGGCGATCATCTCGTCCAGCTCCTTCATGGCCTGCCGGCGCTCCTCGTGGGTATATTTTTCTGCAAGGCGCTTCTCGGGATTTTTCCTGCGCAGCATCGTTTCTAAGCGGCTTGTCTGGCTGGACAGCTTGCCCGTAATTTTGCTCTGTGCCTTGGCGCCTGCGGTCTTTTCCCTGACCTCCCGGATGACCTCTGTCTGCTCGACCTGCGCGGCGGGCTGCTCCGGCGGGATGGTCTTGACCTTTCGGATGGTCTCCTTCAGACACGCCATCTCCTTCTGGACCGTGAACACCGCAGCGACCAACGCCTCGTGGGCATCCTGCATACTGCTGGTGTCGGCCACCGTCCGCAGTGCATCCACGAACCGCCCGCGAATCGCTTTTTTCTCGTCCTGAATGGCTGCGCTGCCCGGGCCGTTGTACGCAATAGCATAGAGCTGCTGCAGCATTTGGGCAGCGATTCTCTGTTCCTCGGGCGTCATCCGTAAAAAGCTCTCCGCCTCGCTGCGCAGCACAAAGCCACGATCCAGCAAATCCTTGAGACCCTCATTCAGATTTTTTTCAATGCTCAGATCCTTATCGATCTGCCTCCCGTTGATGGGCGTTGCCTCCTTGATAGCCTTTTTTGCCTCGGCTGCTGTCAGGTTGTACGGCTCTGCCTGCAGGCAGGACACCAGCTCGGCAACCGCCTTGCGGCGGATCATCTCGTTGGCAAAGCCGCCGCGCACCTGCAGGTTGGCGCTCAGCAGCATGACCTTTTTCTCGTTGTCGCTCAGCGGTGTTGTGACAACACGGCAGTTTTTGACTGTGTTCCACTTTGCGTCGCCGCGCGCCTGCAAATAATTCAATGCCTTATAGCGGCGCTCGCCGGAGAGCAAAACGTACTTCGTCTGTTTGCCATCCGTCCGCGGATATACGACCAGATTGTGCATCAGGCCGTTGCGGTCAATGTCGTTGGCCAGTGTTTCCACATCCTCGTCGGTGTCCAGCTGGCGGAAAATCGCATTGTCCGGGTTCAGCTCGATGTCCTGCAAGGCAATTTCCCGCAGCTCATAGGCAAGCTCGGCGCGGTTCTGCGTGGCCAGGTTGGCAATCAGGCTGCCGGAGGCGTTGTTGTTTCCGGCGCTGAAAACCGCCTCGGTGGACGGAATGCCCACCTCGACCTTGGATCTGCCGGGCTTCTTTTTCATAGCCATCTTACTTTTCCTCCAATTCCGCCAGGCGCTTTTTCAGCTCCTCATACGCCGCCACATAGCTTTTGGCCGGGGGCTGCGTGCGGGCCGAGTAGCAGACCGGCACGCAGCGGTTGATGCTGTTATCCACACTCTTTCCAAAGGCGATTTCCGCGTTGAACAGCGTTGCGCCGAGCTTGGCCCGGCAGTCACTGCGGATGTCCTGCGAGGCTGCACTTTTCTGCACCATCGTCAGCATCACGCCGACGCCCTTGATGCGGGAAGTCTTGCTCTTGCGCATCTCATTGCAGAGCACATAGGTGCGGAACGCCGAGTCCTCCGAGAAGGAATCGCACTTCAGCGGGATCAGCACATAGTCCGCCGCGGCAATTGCGTTGGAGAGCAGCAGGCTGTCTCGGCTTGGCTGGGTGTCGATCAGGATATAATCGTACTCGTTTTTGACCTGGCGCAGGAAATAGTCCAGCACGTCGGTATCGCTGGCCAGATACTTCGGGTCGCCGCGGTCATAGTCCCGCTGGGCGTCCGTGTACAGATCCTCCAGCCGCTTGGACAGGCGCGGCGTCTGGTCGTTGGCCGGGATCAGGTCCACGTTTTCATATTCCGACTCGACGATAAAATCTCTGGTCTGTGTGTTGTAGCGGAAGCCGTCGATCATATCATACAGACTGCGGTTGGCAAAGGCCTTGCTGGTAATGGCGTTGCCGCCTGTCAGGGCAAACGTCAGGTTGCCCTGCGGGTCGGTGTCCAGGCAAAGCACCTTTTTGCCCTCGTCGCCCATCAGATAGGCAAGGTTAGAGGTCGTTACGGTTTTTCCGCAGCCGCCTTTTTCCACCGCAATGGTTATTACTGTTGCAGCCATTCGCTTTTTCCCCATTTCATTATGTAGTTATAACACCGTGGCAAATTGTTTTTTTATGTCGTTTTCGTCTATGTATAGTATACCACATTTGCCAGCATCGTCAACAGCACTTTTGCAGTTTTGGCAGGGCTTTTCTGCGGCAGAAAAACTCTATGGCAACACCGCACAATTCCCGCCTTACGGCTCAAGCACCGCTCCGGCGGCTGCCGCACCTCGCTCGCCGTATCGGCACTTAGAATTA
>OGZW01002311.1_pt1 | contig 15003 bp, 15 predicted proteins | sample 1577001 | NCBI WGS metagenome assembly OGZW01 (sample SAMEA3541519, study PRJEB24748) | human gut metagenome | biome: human gut; feature: human-associated habitat; material: faeces | place: China | collected 2012 | reverse complement strand
GGTATACCTTGCTGTATGTAACCCTATCCTAAGACGAAAGCTTCGGAAAGGAGCGCCACCGATATGTTCCCAGTTGGCCAGCAGGTAGGACTTCATGTAGATCCTTTCGACATTCAGATCATGAATAAGCCTGCTTCTGAAGATGAGGAGGCACTGGGAGTCAATGAATAATGATAAAAAAAAATCCGTGGCTATTGGACGGGCACTGCTCTCCGGTCCTTATCTGATCTGGATGATCGGTTTTACCATCATTCCGCTGGCACTTATTTTCTGGTACGGCATTACAACTAAAAACGGTAACCTGACACTGGCAAACATCACAGCCATCATGAGCCCGGATCACTGGAAGGCCTTATGGCTGTCCCTTGGACTGTCTCTTATCAGTACAGTCCTCTGTCTGGTCCTGGCATATCCTCTTGCCATGATCCTTCGCGGAAGAGGCAGCTCTGCCAGCGGCTTTATTGTATTTATCTTCATCCTTCCTATGTGGATGAACTTCCTGCTGCGCACTATGGCATGGCAGACATTACTTGAAAGAAATGGTGTGATCAACGGTATCCTGGCATGGCTTCACCTGCCAAAGCAGAACCTGATCAACACCCCGGCAGCCATTGTCCTTGGAATGGTATACAACTTCCTTCCATTCATGGTACTGCCTATCTACAATGTACTTGCAAAAATTGACGACAACACCATCAATGCCGCAAAGGACTTAGGCGCCAATACTTTACAGACTCTGTTCTTTATCTGGCTGCCTTTAAGCCTTCCAGGTATTATCAGCGGTATTACCATGGTATTCGTGCCTTCCCTTACCACATTCGTTATCTCCGACCTGTTAGGCGGAAGCAAGATCCTGCTGATCGGTAATGTAATTGAACAGGAGTTTACAAAGGGAAATAACTGGCACTTGGGAAGCGGTCTGTCTCTGGTCTTAATGGTATTTATCCTGATCAGCACCGGTGGATTTCGGGGCCGTGTGCACCGATGCCGGGGTGCTGTTTGAGCAGCGGCTGGACGAGGTCTACACCGGCATCCGGGAGGTCATCGAGCGGACACAGCCTGAGGTGCTTGCCATCGAAAAGCTGTTCTACCAGCACAACCAGACCACGGTGATCGGCGTGGCCGAGGCCCGCGGGGTCATCCTGCTGGCGGCGGCGCAGGCGGGCATCCCCATCTACGAGTACACCCCCATGCAGGTGAAACAGGCCGTTACCGGCTACGGCAAGGCCGTGAAAAAGCAGGTGCAGGAGATGACCCGCATCCTGCTGCATCTGCCTGCTGTGCCAAAGCCTGATGATACCGCCGATGCACTGGCCATGGCCATTACCTTCTGCCATACCAACGGCAACCAGCTGAACCGCTTTGCAAGAAGGGGCGTTGGGCCGATCTGAGCCCTCTCCGTCAATGCTGCGCATTGCCACCTCTCCCGAAGGGAGAGGCAATCGCGGCTTTTGGTATCAGTGGATGAGTACAGTAGCAGCTGCCCAATTCGATGCTTTGGCTCCCCCTTTGGGGGAGCTGGCGAGCGAATGCGAGACTGAGAGGGGAAGACTGCTGGAGGAAAACTATGATTTACAGTCTATCAGGAAAAATCATCAAAAAGACCCTGAACGCTGTGGTGGTGAGCTGCGGCGGGGTGGGCTACTATGTGCAGTGCCCGACCAGCGTTGCGGGTGCACTGCCCGGGGTGGGCCGGGAAGCCACCCTTTACACCGTGATGAGCGTGACCGAAAATGACATCAGCCTGTACGGCTTTGCCACCGAGGAGCAACAGAGCTGCTTTGAGCTGCTGACCGCCGTTTCCGGTGTGGGCCCCAAGGTGGGTCTGGCCATTCTCAGCGTTATGGAGCCTGACCGGGTGGCGCTGGCGATCTCGGCGGGCGACCACAAGGCCTTCAAGGCAGCATCCGGCGTGGGCCCCAAGCTGGCCCAGCGCATCGTGCTGGAGCTGAAGGATAAGGTGGCAAAGGGCTTTGTGGATGGCATCAACCTCGAGGATGTGGGCGCGGCCACTGCCGCCCCCGCCGCACAGGGAGCCGGGCAGGCCATTGCGGCGCTGGTCTCGCTGGGGTACAGCCAGAGCGAAGCCGCTCTGGCCGTTTCCAAGATCGACGCAAGCCTTCCCGTGGAAGAGATCATCAAGCTGGCCCTGCGGGGCATGGCAGGCAGGAGGTAATCCATGCAGGACGAAACCGCGCTCTATGGCGCAAAAATGATGCAGCCAAGCTTAACGGCGGCGGACAACGAGGAAAACAGCCTCCGCCCGCAGCATCTGGAGGACTACATCGGACAGGACAAGGTCAAACAGAACCTGAAAATTTATCTGGAAGCCGCCAAGCGGCGCGGCGAGCCCATGGATCACATCCTGCTCTACGGCCCCCCGGGCCTGGGCAAGACTACGCTGGCGGGTATCATCGCCAACGAGATGGGGGTGCAGATCCGCATCACCAGCGGCCCGGCCATTGAGAAGCCCGGCGACCTTGCCGCCCTGCTGACCAATCTGCAGGAGGGCGATGTGCTCTTCATTGATGAGATCCACCGCCTGTCCCGGCAGGTGGAGGAGGTGCTCTACCCGGCACTGGAGGATTACGCGCTGGATATTATGATCGGCAAGGGCCCCAGCGCCCAGAGCATCCGGATCAACCTGCCCCGCTTCACGCTGGTGGGCGCTACCACCCGTGCGGGCCAGATCACCGGCCCCCTGCGGGATCGCTTCGGTGTGCTGCTCAAGCTGGAGCTGTACAGCCCCGATGAGCTGAGCCGGATCATCCAGCGCTCGGCGGGCATCCTCGACCAGCCCATCACCCCGGAGGGCGCTTACGAGCTGGCCAAATGCAGCCGGGGCACCCCCCGTGTGGCAAACCGCTTCTTGAAGCGTGTCCGCGACTTTGCCACCGTGCTGGGGGATGGCATCATCGACCGGGACGTTTCCCTGATGAGCCTGAAGCGGATGGATGTGGATGCACTGGGTCTGGACGAGCTGGACCGCAGCCTGCTCCGCGCCATCATTGAGATGTACAACGGCGGCCCTGTGGGCCTGGAAACGCTGGCGGCGGCGCTGGGCGAGGAGGCCGTGACGCTGGAGGATCTGTGTGAGCCCTACCTGATGCAGATGGGCTTTTTGACCCGCACGCCCCGGGGCCGCTGTGCCACCCGCCTTGCCTATGAGCACCTGGGCCTGAAAGCCCCCGAGACCGGAAGCCCGGAGGACAACGGCCAGCAGAGCCTGTTCTGAGCCGTTTGAAGAGAGAAAGGAGGACGCTTATGCGCCCTGCAGATAGTTGGAAAGATTATGAGCTGCTGGATGCCACCGATGGCAACCGCCTGGAGCGCTGGGGGGAGACCATCCTCATCCGGCCCGACCCGCAGGTGGTGTGGAAAACCGAGAAGCAGAGCCCGCTCTGGGCCAAGGCCGATGCCATCTACCACCGCTCCAATCAGGGGGGCGGAGAGTGGGAGTACCGCCGCCGTCTGCCTGAGAAGTGGAAGATCTCCTGCGGTGAGGGCGAGGACAAGCTGACCCTCATCGTCAGCCCCACCGGCTTCAAGCACACCGGCGTGTTTCCGGAGCAGGCTGTCAACTGGGCCTGGTACGCCAAAAAGATCCGCGCGGCAGGCCGCCCTGTCAAGGTGCTGAACCTGTTTGGCTACACCGGCGGCGCAACGCTGGCCTGTGCCGCTGCGGGTGCTGCCGTCTGCCATGTGGATGCTTCCAAGGGCATCGTGGCGTGGGGCAAGGACAACGCCGTAGCCAGCGGTCTGGCTGACCGGCCCATCCGCTGGCTGGTGGACGACTGCGCCAAGTTTGTGGCCCGGGAAAAGCGCCGGGGCAACACCTACGATGGCATCATCATGGACCCGCCCAGCTACGGCCGCGGCCCCGGCGGCGAGATCTGGAAGCTGGAGGACTGCATCTATGAGCTCATCAGCCAGTGCGAGGAAGTGCTGAGCGATACGCCCCTCTTCTTTGCGGTCAACAGCTACACCACCGGCCTGTCCCCCGCGGTCATGGAGTATATGCTCAAGACCACGCTGGTGCCCCGCTTTGGCGGCAAGACCAGCTGTGATGAGATCGGCCTGCCCGTTTCCGCCACCGGCGGCGTTGTGCCCTGCGGCGCAACGGCCATTTGGGAAGAATGAACTCCCTCAGTCACGGCTGTCGCCGTGCCAGCTCCCTCGGGGAGGGAGCCTTTGGCATGGCGGGAACGTTGACCGTTTGCCGGAAAACTTCTCGGTTGCGCCAGAGGCCCCATCTCAGAGGGGGCTGTCTGCGAAGCAGACTGGGGGAGTGTCCTGACGGCAGCCATTCTGAAAAAATGAAGAAGAACCAAGAATGGGGTACAGCCCTTTTGAGGAGGGCGCACCACCGGAAAGAGAAAACCTATGGAAGAAACGATTTTAACTGCGAAAGATCTGAAGTTCCGCTATGACCCGGAACAGCCGGACTACGCCCTGAACGGCGTGTCGGCTGAGGTGAAGCGGGGCGAATTTGTGGCAGTGCTGGGGGCCAACGGCTGCGGAAAATCCACGCTGGCCAAGCACTTCAATGCCATCCTTCTGCCGGAGAACGGCACTGTGCTGGTGGAGGAGATGAACACCAGGGACGAGGACAAGATCTACGATATCCGCCAGACCGTGGGCATGGTGTTCCAGAGCCCGGACAACCAGATCGTTGCCACCGTGGTGGAGGAAGATGTCGCCTTTGCGCTGGAAAATCTGGGCGTGCCGCCGGAGGAGATGCGCCGCCGCGTGGATGAAGCGATGAAGATGGCTGGCATCTACGAGTACCGGGAGCGTGCGCCCCACAACCTGTCCGGCGGCCAGAAGCAGCGTGTTGCCATTGCGGGCGTGGTCGCCATGCGGCCCGACTGCCTGATCCTGGACGAGGCCACCGCCATGCTTGACCCCCGGGGCCGGGAGCAGGTGATGCAGACCATCCACCATCTGAACAAGAACATGGGCATCACGGTGGTGTCCATCACCCACTATATGGAAGAAGCTGCTCAGGCCGACCGCGTGCTGGTGATGAGCAAGGGCAATGTGGTCATGGAAGGAACCCCGAAAGAGGTATTCAGCCAGACCGAAAAGGTGCGCGCCCTGCGGCTGGATGTGCCGCAGGCTGCCGAGCTGCGGGATGAGCTGGTCAAGGCCGGCATCCCCATGCCCGAGGGCATCATCGACACCGGCGCGTGCGCACAGGCTCTGTATGAGCTTTTGAAGTAAGGGAGGGGACGGAAGATGGGAAGCATTATCAAAGTAGATCACCTGAGTTATGTCTATAACCCGGGAATGCCCAATGCCGTCACCGCGCTGGATGACGTGAGCTTTGAGGTGGAAGAGGGAGATTTTGTGGGCATCATCGGTGCCACCGGCTCCGGCAAGAGCACCCTCATCACCCACATGAACGGCCTGAACAAGCCTACCAGCGGCAAAATTTATATCGATGGCCGCGACCTGTGGGAAGACCCGGAGAAGATCCGGGACTTCCGCTTCCTCACCGGTCTGGTGTTCCAGTACCCGGAGTACCAGCTGTTCGAGGAGACCTGTTATAAAGATATCGCGTTCGGCCCCAAGAACATGGGTCTGGACGAAGCCGAGATCGACCGCCGCGTGCATGAAGCCGCCGATTTTGTCGGCCTTGACCCGGCCCTGCTGGAGCGCAGTCCCTTTGAGCTTTCCGGCGGCCAGAAGCGCCGGGTGGCCGTGGCGGGCGTTATGGCCATGAAGCCCCGCATTCTGGTGCTGGACGAGCCTGCTGCGGGCCTTGACCCGGAGGGACGGGACGACATCCTCAGCGAGGTGAAGGAGTACCACAAAAAGACCGGCACCACCGTGCTGCTGGTGTCCCACAGCATGGAGGACATTGCCAAGTACGCCAACCGCGTTCTGGTGATGAGCAACAAGAAAATTGCCATGTACGACACGGTGGAAAAAGTCTTTGCCCGCGCTCCGGAGCTGTTGGAGCTGGGGCTTTCCGTGCCGCAGGTGACGAAGATCTTCCTCAAGCTGCGGGAGATGGGCGTGGATGTGCCCGCTGATGTGTACACCATCCCCTATGCGGTCAAGATGATCCTGGAGGCCAAGCGCCGCCGGGAGGCAGGCGAGAGCCTTGTGCTCCCGCGGGAAGCAAAGAAGGAAGGAGGCGCTGCCGGATGCTGAGAGATATCACCATTGGCCAGCACTTCCCGGGCGACAGTCTGGTGCACCGGTTCGATCCGCGCCTGAAACTGGTGCTGACCATCGCCTATATCGTGCTGCTGTTTGCAGCTTCCAATCCGCTGGGCCTTGCCCTTTCCATCCTGTTTTTGGCAGTGATGTACAAGGTGGCAAAAATTCCCGGCAAAATGATCCTCAAGAGCCTGAAGCCTATCCTGCCCATCGTGATATTCACAGCGGTGCTGAACCTGTTCTTTGTGTCAGGCGAGGGCGAACCGCTGGTGCACATCTGGTTTTTGACCATTTATGCCGAGGGTGTGCGCTATGCTGTGCTGATGGCAGTGCGCGTCATGGCACTCATCGCGGGCACCAGCCTGCTCACCTACACCACCAGCCCCATCGTGCTCACGGATGCCATTGAGCAGCTGCTGAAGCCCTTGGGCAAACTGCACTTCCCGGTGCACGAGCTGGCGATGATGATGAGCATTGCCCTGCGCTTCATCCCCACCCTCATTGAGGAGACGGACAAAATTATGAACGCCCAGAAGGCCCGCGGTGCCCAGCTGGACACCGGCAAGATGACCGACCGGGTCAAGGCACTGGTGCCGGTGCTCATCCCGCTGTTCATTTCGGCCTTCCGCCGCGCGGACGAGCTGGCCATGGCCATGGAATGCCGCTGCTACCGGGGCGGCGACGGCCGCACCCGCCTGAAGGTGCTGCGCTGCGAAAAGCAGGATTATATCGACCTTGCCGTGTGCATCGCCTGCTTTGCAGTGATCCTTGCCTCCCGGCTGGTGTTCCCGAATTTTTAAGGGAAGCAACCTCGCCCTCTCAGTCATTCGCTTTGCTCATGACAGCTCCCCCAAAGGGGGAGCCTTTGGCAGAACCGCGAACTTTACCGTACTGCCAAGGCCTCTCCCTTTGGGAGAGGTGGCACCGAAGGTGACGGAGAGGGCGAGCATGCCGATCATGAAAGAAAACACTTATGAACTTTTTACTTACCCTTGCCTACGATGGCACCAATTACTGCGGGTTTCAGGTGCAGCCCAATGGCCGCAGCGTGGCCCAAACCTTTCAGGACGCGCTGCAGGCCGTGCTGGGCAGCCGCCCTGATATCAAGGGCTGCAGCCGTACCGATGCGGGGGTGCACGCGCTGGGCTTCAAGCTCAACTTCCACGCCGACACCCGCATTCCGCCGGAAAAGCTGCCGCTGGCGCTGAACCAGCATCTGCCGCCGGATATCCGGGTGCTGGACGCGCAGGTGGTGCCGGAGGACTTCCACGCCCGGTACGCGGCCCATACCAAAACCTACCTCTACCGCATCCACAACCACCCCATCGACTCGCCTTTTGACGCGGCTTATTACACCCGGGTGCCCCGGCATCTGGACGAAGCCAGAATGCAGGCGGCGGCGCAGCAGTTCGTGGGCAGGCACGATTTTCTGGCCCTGTGCGCGGCGGGCTCTTCCGCTGCAGCCCATGGCGATACCGTGCGCACCATCACGGACTGTCATGTTACCCGCAAGGGGGACGAGATCGACATTGAAGTGACCGCCGACGGCTACCTGTACAACATGGTGCGCATTCTGGCGGGCACTTTGTGCGAAGCGGGCGCAGGCCGGCTGGACCCGGCGGAAATTCCCGCCATTCTGGAAAGCCGTGACCGCAGCCGCGCCGGGCCGACCCTGCCCGCCAAGGGCCTGTTTTTGAAGTGTGTGGAGTATGATCTGTAAGGAGAACCATTCATGAGCAAAATTCGCCGCGGCGGACATTCCGCCGAAGGGGAGACGCTTTCTGCCGGGCGCGTCGAATATCTGGAAGCCGCCCGGGCCCGGGTGCGCACACGGCGCATCCGCCGCACCGTCATCATCGTAGCGGTGCTGACCATCCTTGTCCTGTTTGCCACCGGCGCAGTGGGGTCTTCCATTGCACGCGCAAAAGACCTTGTGGATACTGCCGTCATCGCGCTGGCACCAGCCGCAGGCTGGCCGCAGCAGACCGGCATCACCGACCCGGATGCGGTGGCGCAGATGTCTGGCAGCTTTGTGGAGATGGGCGGCGACAGCTGCGTGGTATACAGTCTTGGCGGCACCCGCCTGAACAGCATCCAGAGCGGCTATGCCCGCCCGGCCATTGCTGCAGGCAAGACCCGCTTTGTGCTGTACAACCGCTCCGGCAATGAGCTTCGGGTGGAAAGCCGCACCCAGAACCTTTATACCAAAACCATGGACAGCACCATCTCGCTGTGCGCCGTGGCAGATGCCGGACAGGTGGCTGTGGTGACCGACAGCACCGACAGCGTGGCAAAGCTGACCGTTTACAATTCCAGTATGCAGCAGCAGCTGGTGTGGAACCTGACCAGTGAGCAGGGCACCCCGCTGCGCATGGCCTTTGCGCCGGACAGCCGCCGCCTTGCCGTGGCCGCTGTATCGGCGGTGGGCGGCCAGCTGACCACGAACCTTTATGTACTGCCCCTCTCGCAGGGCGACCCGGTATGCCTTGGCTCCGAGAACAGTGTGCCCCAGTGGATGGGCTGGATGTCCAACGGCTTTTTGCTGGTGCTTTATGAGAACCGCGCCGTGCTGTACAACACGAGCGGCGGCAGCGCAGGCGAACGCGCCAGCTACGATTTTGGCGGCGGCACCCTCGTCAGCGTGTCCAACACCAGTAACGGTGCAGCCCTGCTGCTGAGCAATGGCCAGACCAGCACGGCGGTGCTGCTGGACGGGGAGCTGACCGTGGGTTACAGCGGCAGCGTGCTCTCGGCCAGCCAGATCATCCGGGCAAAGAACGACGGCTTCTATCTGCTCACCGACAGCACGGTGGAACGCTTCAACAATGTGGGCGAGTTCCAGTGGAGCCAGCCGCTTTCGGCCCGGCCCCGGGCGCTGATCGAGGGTAGGCAGATCATGGTGTTCACCGGCAACACGGTGCAGGTGGTCACACCGCCGGAGCAGACAGCTTCCAGCGGACAGTGATTTTTGGGTGAGAAGATCATGCGTAAATAGCACTCTTGCGGGGAAAGTGATAAAAATAACAGGGAAAACAAGGTATGTTCAAGAATCCGTCATTTCTTTTTGATATCATATGCACGGCAGCATGGATCATTCTGGTGGTGCGCTATGCGCGCAAGGGCTTTCTTTCGTCCATTGTGCAGCTGGTGGGCAACCTGTTCAGTCTGCTGGGGGCCAAGGAGCTTTCCGCTGCCTGCGCCGGCTGGGTGTTCGAACACATGCTGGCAGGCGGCTTCCGCACCCAGATCGCAGCAAACATTGCTGCGGGCGGTGCGGTAGACCTTTCCGGCATTGCGGAAAAGTATGCGGGCTTCCTGCCTGCTTCTTTCCGCGCTTCCATCGTGGCAGCCTGCGAGCGCTCCATTGGCGCTGTGCTGGCCGATAACGCGGTGGTGCTGGCCGATTCCATTGTGGAAAACGTGCTGCAGCCGCTGCTCACACCGGTGATCACGCTGGTGCTGTTCTTCTTGTTCTACGCGCTTTTGCGCCTGCTGGTCAGTATGCTGGTCACGGTGCTGGGCCTTGTGAACAAGCTGCCGGTCATTGGCACGGTAAACCGCGGCCTTGGCTGGCTTGTGGGCGGTGCCACGGCGCTGCTGGATATCTATTTGGTGCTGTGCATCCTGTGGGGCATCATCGTCATCACAGGCGGCAACCTGAATGTGCTCAACGATACGGTGATGAGCAGCAGTCTTTACTACAAAATCTTCAATCTCTTCAACCCTTTCCTGTAAAGGGTTTTGCATAAAGGAGGAACTATGGTCTGTATTCGATGCCAGAAACGTCCGGCGATCATCTTCATCCAGCGGATGGACAATGGTCAGATGAAGCAGGAGGGCTACTGCCTGCACTGCGCCCGTGAGCTGCACATCAAGCCGGTGGACGATCTGATGAAGCAGTTCGGCATGTCGGATCAGGATCTTGATAACATGGAGAACCGCATGGAAAGCATGATGGAGGAGATGGGCGATGCAAACCCGCTCTCCATGATGATGAACATGGCGAACGGCGGCGAGGATGCTGACCCGGACAGCATGGACGAAGATCTGATCCCCGGCAGCAATGCCACCTTCCCGCTGGGCTTTACCAGCAGCGAGAAGAAGGATGGCGACAAAAAGGCCGACCGCAAAAACGGCAAAAAGCCGCCTAAGCGCAAATTTCTGGATACCTATTGCGAGAATCTGACCCGCAAGGCCCGGGAAGGAAAGCTGGACGATATCATTGGCCGCGACCGCGAAATTTACCGCACCATCCAGATCTTGAGCCGCCGCCAGAAGAACAACCCCTGCCTGATCGGCGAAGCCGGTGTGGGCAAGACCGCCATTGCCGAGGGCATTGCGGAGCGCATTGCCAAGGGGGATGTGCCCATCGGCCTGAAGGATAAGGAGATCTATCTGCTGGACCTCACCAGCCTTGTGGCAGGCACCCAGTTCCGCGGCCAGTTCGAGCAGCGGGTCAAGGGCCTGCTGAGCGAGGTCAAGGCCGCTGGCAACATCATCCTGTTCATTGACGAGATCCACACCATCACCTCCGCTGGTGAGAGCGAGGGCGCGATGAACGCGGGCAATATCCTCAAGCCTGCCCTCTCCCGCGGTGAGATACAGGTCATCGGCGCCACCACCTTCAACGAGTACCGCAAGTATATCGAGAAGGACCAGGCCCTTGAGCGCCGCTTCCAGCCTGTCCGCGTGGAAGAGCCCAGCGTGGCCGATACGCTGGCCGTCATGAACGGCATCAAGAAGTATTACGAGGAGCACCACCATGTGCAGGTGGATGCCGATGTGCTGAGCGCCATCGTCACCCTCAGTGAGCGGTATATCACGGACCGCTACCTGCCCGATAAGGCCATCGACCTGCTGGACGAAGCCTGCGCCTGCTGCAATCTCGCCCACCCGGTCATCTCGGAGTATCTCGAGATGCAGAAGGAACTGGACGGCCTCAGACAGGAAGAGGCAGACATGGAGTCCTCCGACGTCAATGAGGCCATCGACTATGAGCAGGTGGCCCAGCGGAAGACCCGCATCGCCAAGCTCGAGGCAGAGCTGCCCGCAAAGCAGGCTGCTGCCAGCGAGATAAAAGTGACCATGGACGATGTGGCAAAGGTCATTGAGCTGTGGACGGGCATCCCGGCGGTGAAGATCCAGGAGACGGAGTTCGTCAAACTGGCCGGGCTGGAAGCCGAGCTGAAAAAGAAGATCATCGGTCAGGACGAGGCCGTCCATCTGGTGGCACAGGCCGTCAAGCGGAGCCGCGCCGACCTGTCGGGCCGCCGCCGTCCCGCAAGCTTCATCTTCGTCGGCCCCACCGGCGTCGGCAAGACGGAGCTGGTCAAGCAGCTGGCAAACCAGCTCTTCGACGGCCCCGACCCGCTCATCCGTCTCGACATGAGCGAGTATATGGAGAAATATGCGGTGTCCCGCATGATCGGTTCGCCTCCGGGCTATGTGGGCTACGAAGAGGCCGGCCAGCTTACCGAAAAGGTGCGCCGCCGCCCCTACAGCGTGGTGCTGTTCGATGAGATCGAAAAGGCCCACCCCGACGTTATGAACATCCTGCTCCAGATCCTCGACGAGGGCAAGATCAACGATGCACAGGGCCGGACGGTGGACTTCTCCAATACGGTCATCTGCATGACCTCCAACGCCGGCAGCAGCGACAAGACGACCTCCGGCCTCGGCTTCAACAAGAGCGAGGAGCAGCTGAGTGAGGAAAAGACCCGCAAGGCTCTGAGCCAGTTCCTGCGGCCTGAGTTCCTTGGCCGTGTGGATGAGGTCATCGCCTTCAAGCCGCTGAGCCAGCAGACGCTGGAAGGCATCGCGGCTCTCATGCTGGATGAGTACAAGCCCAGCATGGAGGCCAAGGGCATCGCTTACAGCTACACTCCGGCGGCTCTCTCTGCCCTCGTGGCCAAAAGTCAGGGCGGCAAGTTCGGCGCCCGCGACCTGCGCCGCGTCATCCGCAAGGCTGTGGAGGACCCCGCTGCCGAGCGCATCATCGACGGCACCCTGAAAGCGGGCAGCAGCCTGACGGTGGATGCCGAAAACGGTGAAGTTATCTTGAAGTAAATGCTTGACTTTTCTGTACTATCGCATATAATAAAGACAGAAAGACAATGAATTCGTGCATAGAATTCACACCAAAAGAAGAAAACCCCTTCCTGGAGTTGCAGCTCCAAAGAAGGGGTCTTCTTTTTAGTGCTTACAGTCCTTGTTCAGCATTCTGTCAAGCCACTTGCTGATGAGATTAGAAGTCACACCAGCTGCGACAGATACCATGAAAGACAACATCTCGTGCATAGGACACACCTCCCTTCCCAATGAAATTGGGTCGGTAAGGACCGTGAGACGATTATAACATATAATTCGACCAAAAGATACAGTAAACGGCACTCCGAAGCAGTTCGGAGTGCCGTTTGTCATAGGCAGACTTAGTCGAGGGAGACCGGGAACTCGGGCTTGTTGGCCATACGGGCATTGGTGCGGCCCTCGGGGATGATCTCGCCGGCGGCGGTCAGCGCCAGCTTGGTGAGGGTGGGGCCTACCAGCTCATACACCAGCACCGAGAAGAGCACGACGTTGCGCACCATGTGGCCGTCGGAAAGCTCAGCGGCCTCGGCTGCCATGCCCAGCGCCACGCCAGCCTGCGGCAGCAGGGTGATGCCGAGGTACTTCTGGATGTTGTGGCTGCAGTGGGTGGCCCGGCCGCTGACGAAGGCGCCGGAAATTTTGCCCAGAGAGCGGAAGGCGATGTACACCACGCCGATGAGGAGCACCAGCGGGTCGGAGAGAATGTTCAGATCCAGCTCTGCACCGCTGAGCACGAAGAAGAGGATGTTCACCGGCGACACCCAGCGGTCGAGGCGGTCCATCAGCTCATCGGAAGTGGGGCAGATGTTGCAGAACACCGTACCGGTCATCATGCAGACCAGCAGCAGCGAGAAGCCGCAGTGTATCGGTCCGATGTCGAAGGTGACCATGGACAGGCCCACCGTCAGCAGCACGAAGGCCACGGAAAGGCTCATGCGCTTGGAGCGGGAGTGAAAATAAATTTCCAGCTGGTTGAGCGCGAAGCCCGCCGCAGCGCCCAGACCCAGCGAGAAGACGATCTCCACCACCGGCTCCACCAGAACACTGATGGCGTCGATGCGGCCCTGCTCAAGGGCGTTGGCAATGCCGAAGGAGGCGGAGAAGAGCACGAGGCCCACGGCGTCGTCGATGGCGACCACCATCAGCAGCAGGCGGGTGAGGGGACCGTCGGCCTTGTACTGCTTGACGACCATCAGGGTGGCGGCAGGGGCCGTGGCTGCTGCGATAGAACCCAGCGTGATGGCCGAGGCCATGGAGATGATGTCGGGCCGGATGAAGTGCAGGATGACCAGCGCCGCATCCACGAGGGCGGTGGTCAAGACGGCCTGTAAAATGCCGACCGTGATGGCCTGCTTGCCCATGCTCTCAAGAGCCGAGAGACGGAACTCGTTGCCGATGACGAAGGCGATGAAGCCAAGCGCCACCTGGGTGATGAGGGACAGGCTGTCCACCTGTTCGAGGGTGCCGAATCCGATGCCAAAATCACTCAGGCCCAGACGCCCCAGAAAGAAAGGCCCCAGCAGCAGGCCTGCCAGCAGATAAGATGTGACCGCTGGCAAATTGACCGCCTTTGCGAGGCGCGACATCAAAAGACCTGCGATAAGCGCCACGGAAAGGCAGATGAGAAGCTGTTCCATGCGATATTGCGGGCAGCAGCACGATACCGACGCACAGCCGCCCTTTCCTCCTTTTTCTCAGTCAAGCGTGTTTCCTTGCTGCTTGCCAAAAGCCCAAAAACACAGCACAGTAATGAATTATACTATCCCACTTTCTAAAAAGCAACATCCTTTCAGGCAGCAAAATTGAAGATTCCTTAATAAATGGCCGAAAAAGGCAAAAAAACAGGGCCGCTGCGCAGGCAGTGGCCCTGTTGTATGCAACAATCGTAAATTTAGTTGAACTTGAAGATCTTCCGTGCGATGCGGTAGCCACCCACCACGATGGCGTCGCCCTTAGGGAAGGGCAGGTTGGTCACGCCGCCAAAGCCGAAGCGGATGGAGCGGTAGACTGCGGCGCTGGTGTGTTCGCGCAGATACTGCCACAGGCCCTTCTGCTTTTCTTTGGCCTCGGCGCTGCCGTCCAGCAGCAGGAAGATGTCGCTAACGGCCATCATCATGGAGAGGTAGTGGAGCATATAGGCCCGCAGTTTCTTCTCGCCTTTGAGGGCGTCGAGGTCCTGACAGTCGATCATATGCCTGGTGACGCGGAGCTGCTGGTCCACGCGCTTGACCATGACGCTCTCGTTGACGCTCTGGTCGGCACGGCCGATGAAGTAGCGGTAGAGGTCGAGGTCCATATAATACATGGTCTTGACGAAAGGCAGAGGCTGGTAGACGAAGATGTTGTCCACGTAGAAGGTATGCTTGGGCAGCACCATGCCGCACTTGCGCAGCACCTCAGTGCGGTACATGACCGAGTGCATCAGCAGGTTCTGGTCGGGGCGGAAGTGGCCGACGTGCATCCAGGTGAACAGACGCTCCTGCGGGAAGATGTTGGTGTACCGCACAGTGTGGCTGGTGCCGTCCTCGGTGTGCTCGTAGACATAGTTGCAGATCATGAGGTCGGGGGCGGTGCCGCGGGTCACGAGGGTGTGCAGGCGGGACAGCACCTTCTGGAGGGCGTCGGTGTCCAGCCAGTCGTCGCTGTCCACGACTTTGTAGTAGAGGCCGGTGGCGTTGCGGATGCCCTGGTTGACGCCCTCGCCGTGGCCGCCGTTCTCCTGATGGATGGCCTTGACGATGGTGGGGT
>OGZW01002309.1_pt1 | contig 15013 bp, 11 predicted proteins | sample 1577001 | NCBI WGS metagenome assembly OGZW01 (sample SAMEA3541519, study PRJEB24748) | human gut metagenome | biome: human gut; feature: human-associated habitat; material: faeces | place: China | collected 2012 | reverse complement strand
ACTTGCTAAGCAGGCGGTTGATAACCAGAAAGATCTTATGCTAAGAATTACGGGAGAAGGACTGACAGACGGAATAGATTTTGAATTACAGTATAATCAGATAAAGATAGATTACGACCTGTCATCAACATTTTCTGCTACTAACAACAAAGTTGCACTTTATCTTAAGAGTAATAATATAACTTATAAGTCAAATGTTGACAGCAAGAATGTATATAGAACGCAGCTTGTCAATAATATACTGCAATATGGAATAACTATAATGGCGGTAATAATTATCCAGCTTCTTATAATGGCAATAATTATAAGAAACAGGATAGAAAGCAGACACGGCAAGTTCATTCTCTTTAGAAAAATGGGGATGACAAGAGGGAAATTACTTGGAATATGTATGTGTGAAGCACTTAGGGAATCACTGTGGTGCATAGTAACACTTCCGCTTATGCTTATATTGGAAGTGCTGATATATTCAAGTAATATAAGGAAATTATAGTTATATAGGCACAGGCAGCTTATAAATATATATTTGATTAGGTAATATTAAAAATAATTATATATGGAATTACATATATGCAATTAGAGATATAGAAATGGAGGATAAGTATGGAGGCTATATTACAGGCTAAAGAGATATCCAAGACATATCATACAGGAAGTGTAGATGTTCCTGCATTAAAGCAGTGTTCCCTTGAATTCGGGAAAGGCGAATTTACAGCTATTATAGGAAAGAGTGGTTCGGGAAAATCTACATTATTAAGAATACTTGGAAGTATGGATACACCAGATACAGGCAGTATATTAATAAAAGGCGAGGACATAACACATATGAAGGACAAGAAGCTGTCAGGTTTCAGAAGAAGAAATATAGGCTTTATATATCAGGATTACAGCCTGTTTCCAGAATTTACATCATATGAAAATATAGTTATGCCAATTCTACTTGATGGAAAAAAGCCAGATGATGCAAAGGTTGATGAGATATTATCAGAATTAGAGATAAGCCATTGCAAGAATAAATATCCATCAGAAATGTCAGGTGGAGAACAGCAGAGAGTGGCAATTGCCAGAGCACTTATTACAAGTCCGGCGGTTATATTTGCTGATGAACCTACAGGAAATCTTGATGCGGGAAGTGCAGAAACAGTTGCAAAGATGTTATCAAAAGCAAGTCAGAAATACGAGCAGACAATAATAATGGTAACACACGACAGACAGATGGCTGATTACGCAGACAGGATAATTACTATTTCAGATGGACAGATACAGTAATATTACATAGCAATAATAAATTGTGGCAGTATATTTCAAGCTATAGCTCATATAGGATTGTGAATTGCTGTTGTATGATTTGCTATTGATTATATATTATAAGTATATTTCACGATGGTATGAAAATAAGTGCTTAGTGTTAATCTATTCGGGGGAATGATAGATAACGCTAAGCACTTTATTTTAAGTGTTAGAGATTAATATACTTAAATATTTTCGTATCGTGGAAGTTCAACTATTATGGCTTCGTGGTGGACAGCCGGGAGAAACTTATCCATAACTTCGCTTGTCTTTAACTTAAGGCTTGAAGTATTGATACAAGGGTGACAGCCAAGAGAAGCTTCTTCAAGTACTTCCTTGTCAATAAGTAACTGGACGTGGTTGTCAGTATCATTCATAAGCCCCATAATAGATACTGAACCCGGTGTTATATCAAGATATTCTTTCATATATTCCTCATCGGCGAATGAAAGTCGTGCAGAGTTAATCTGCTGGCTTAAATCTTTAGTCTTAAATACTTTATCTCCCGGCATCATAAGAAGATAGAATTGTGTTTTCTGTCGGTTGCATAAGAAAAGGTTCTTGCATATAAGTGTGCCAAGAATTTTATCAATATCGTTGCATACTTCCATTGTTGTTGCTGGTTCGTGGTCGGTTCTGTAATATTCCATTCCTAACTGGTCAAGTAAATCATATACTCTGATTTCTTTATCAAGTCTGTCAGCTTCATTGGCTGGTCTGCCTTTTATTAGTTCCATAGTGTTCTTGTAGTCCTTTCTTATGATTATAGTGTATATAATTGATTATAATGTATATAATAATTTATTTTAGTATATTGATTTATTGTGGGGAATGCAAGTTATATAGTGAGGTATTAGTTGTCTGCAATATAATATAGAGTATGGTGTTTGATGTAGATAAGGTTAAAAATAATACATTGTTATAACAATGTATTGACAAAACAACAGGAAAGGCATATTCTAATATTAGAGTAAATTTATAATTTGAAAGGGATGGTAATTATGGCTAATACTAATGTGACTATGAGAATAGACGAGAATTTAAAAAGTCAGTTGCAGGAGTTAGTATCAAATCTTGGAATGGATATGACAACATTTTTTACTATGGCGGCTAAACAGGCAGTAAGAGAGCAGGCTTTACCATTTCACCCGGATATGAATGTTGGGAGATATAGCGATAAAGCATATCAAATGGCAATGGCAAATACTAATTATAATGCTGATGGTAAAGCTGTAATAGCATCAGATGATGAATGGGTAGAAGAAACTGAATGGGATGATATGTTTGAGCAAATGAAAAAAGAAAGAGAGGCAGAATGAGAAAAGGAGAAGTATGGTTTGTAGAATTTCCGTTGGAGGAAGATGCGAGTAGAATAATAAATAGACCAGTTATTGTACTTGATGAAAATGTATTAGGGGTATTATCAGTGAAGATAACTAAACATAAAGTAAGAAAGGAAGACCCTTATGATATTCCAATTATATATTGGAGTGAAGCAGGGCTGAGATTAGCTTCAACTGCTAGAGTATCAAAGGTTACAGTGCTTAATAAAGACAGCTTTATATTTAAAATAGGAAATCTTCACAATGATGATATGGATAGAATAGAAGCTATGTATAGCAAATTTCTTGAAGATAATAATATTATATAAAATATAATAAAACCAGCCATATGATGTCATTTCCCATAAAGGAGGCAGGGGATATCATATGGCTGGTTTTATAAAGTTAAACAATGAAGAATATTAATACATTTGATTAACAGATGTATTGTAAGTTAATATCTGATTACTGGAAATCGCATATATCAATCATAGCCTCAAGCATTTCCTTTTCTTCTGGCTTTTTCTTAGTAAGTCTTGCGGCGGCTACGATAGGTATCCACTTATCAACGTAACGCTTATCAGTAGAAGTCTTTTCACAGAACATTGATATGTACTTATCGGCAAGGGCTTCATCGCTAAGCTTAAGTGTAAGGTAAGTATTAGCCGCATCGGCAGAAGCATTACCTTTAGTAGCGTGTACCCAGTCAACAGCGGTAATTGCAATTATCTGGTTGTTGTCATCAGTCTGTACGATAATATTTTCTGGACAATAATCACCGTGGCATAACTTAGTATGATAAGGAAGCTCTGAAAGTCTTGAGTCAAGCTCATATTTGGTATCAGCAGGAATATTAAGCTCATTAATCTGTCGCTCAAGCTTACTTTTCATATCGACTAAAAGAGGGTTGCTGTGCTTATTAATAGCTATCTGGTAGTCAACCATAGCCTCTATGTAAGCATCTGCATTTTCAGGGTGTTTAGCTAACAGCTCTTTTAAAGTTTCTCCTTTGGCATATTCGCTTGTGATAGTCCATTTGCCATCTATTACAGATACATTAAGAAGTCGTGGTATATCAAGTCCTGTATCTTCAACTCTTGCAGTGTTAAGTGCTTCATATAATACATCAGATTTGCTGTAAGATAGTGCAAATACTTTCTCAGCCTTATCCTTATCAACGTATACAGATTTTAGAGTTCCTTTATATATACATTTTTTCATAATAACCTCCATTCCTGCCCATTACTATGTGGGCATTCAAGTTCATACGCAGATGTCAATTCTGCGGGAGGGCAATCTTTATAAAGATTGCCACATATCCATTCATATCTCTATATAACGGGACAAGTGGTATTGTACATATCACAAGCCCATTGTGTCTGTCAGTGAGAATAATGTTATCTGACATTGACAATATATCATCATAATAATATATATAATATATATTATTTATATTACTTAATCTTTATATCCTCTGGATTAACCTCTTTTCCATAGTAAGCCTTAAGATACATAGCCTTTATCTCACTCATAAGAGGATATCTTGGGTTAGCACCTGTGCACTGGTCATCAAATGCATTTTCAACCATCTCATCAAGTGTAGCAAGGAAGTCTTTCTCATCAACTCCGTAGTCTTTGATAGTCTTCTTAATTCCAACCTTATCCTTAAGCTCCTCGATAGCCTTTAAGAAGTTCTCAAACTTCTCATCATCGTTCTTGCCGGCAATACCAAGGAAGTTAGCACATTCAACATATCTTTCCTTGCAGTGAGGATAAGCATACTGTGAGAATGTTCCCATCTTAGCTGGGACTTCTGCGGCATTAAAGCGCATTACATCTGTAATAAGAAGTGCGTTAGCAATGCCGTGAGGTATATGGTGGTAAGCACCAAGCTTGTGAGCCATAGAGTGGCATACACCAAGGAATGCGTTGGCAAATGCCATACCAGCCATAGTAGAAGCGGTAGCCATCTGTTCTCTTGCCTTGGCATCGTGAGGTCCATTCTCATATGCCGCTGGAAGATATTCAAATATATTCTTCATAGCCTTAAGTGCAAGACCATCAGTATAATCTGTAGCCATAATAGAGGCATATGCTTCAAGAGCATGTGTTAATGCATCTATACCAGAAGCGGCTGTAAGTCCCTTAGGCTGATCCATACACATATCAGCATCAATAATAGCCATCTTAGGAAGAAGTTCATAGTCTGCAAGAGGGTACTTTATACCAGTCTTTTCATCAGTGATAACTGCAAAAGGAGTAACCTCTGAACCAGTACCGGAAGAAGTAGGAATAGCTATAAAGTAAGCTTTTTCGCCCATCTTAGGGAATGTGTAGATACGTTTTCTTATATCCATAAATCTCATAGCCATATCCATAAAGTCAACTTCAGGATGTTCGTACATAACCCACATAATCTTGGCAGCATCCATAGCAGAACCACCACCGATAGCAATGATACAGTCAGGTTCAAAGCTATTGATAGCCTTAGTTCCTTCAATGGCACACTCTAAGGTAGGATCTGGTGCAACATTGAAGAAGGTTGTGTGTGTTATGCCAAGTTCATCAAGCTTGTCGGTAACGCACTTAGTGTAGCCATTCTTGTACAGGAACTGGTCTGTTACAATAAATGCTTTCTTCTTGCCTAATACAGTCTTTACCTCGTTAAGTGCAACAGGAAGACAGCCTTTCTTAAAGTATACCTTTTCAGGTGCTCTGAACCACAGCATATTTTCTCTCCTCTCAGCAACAGTCTTAATATTAATAAGGTGCTTTACACCTACATTTTCAGATACAGAGTTACCGCCCCACGAACCACAGCCAAGTGTGAGAGAAGGTGCTAACTTAAAGTTATAAAGGTCACCGATACCGCCTTGTGAAGAAGGTGTATTAATAAGAATACGGCAGGTCTTCATAGCTTTCTCAAACTTAGCAAGCTTATCATTTTCAGTTGCAGAATTAATATATATAGAAGAAGTATGACCAAATCCGCCATCAGCTATTAGACGCTCAGCTTTACTTATGGCATCATCAAAATCCTTTGCTTTATACATAGCAAGAACAGGAGATAACTTCTCGTGTGCGAATTCTTCTGAAAGGTCAACAGAAGTAACTTCACCAATGAGAATCTTTGTGCTTTCAGGTACTTCTATGCCGGAAAGCTTTCCGATATTATAAGCACTCTGACCGACAATCTTGGCATTTAACGAGCCATTGATAATGATAGTCTTTCTTACTTTATCAAGCTCGGTCTTATTAAGGAAGTGACAGCCGCGTTTAGTGAATTCTTCTTTAACCTGCTTGTATACAGATGAGTCAACGATTACAGACTGCTCAGAAGCACATATCATACCATTATCAAATGTCTTAGAATGGATAATAGAGTTGACTGCAAGTATAACATCGGCAGTGCTGTCAATAATAGCTGGAGTGTTACCAGCACCTACGCCAAGTGCAGGCTTTCCAGATGAATAAGCTGCTTTAACCATACCAGGACCACCAGTTGCAAGTATAATGTCGGCTTCTTTCATAAGAGTGTTGGTAAGTTCAAGGCTTGGAACATCAACCCAGCCGATTATGCCTTCTGGAGCACCGGCAGCAACAGCAGCCTCAAGTACAACCTTAGCAGCAGCTATTGTGCTTTCCTTAGCACGTGGATGTGGACTTATGATAATGCCATTACGTGTCTTTAATGAAATAAGAGTCTTGAATATAGCAGTAGAAGTTGGATTAGTTGTAGGAATAACAGCGGCAACAACACCGATAGGCTCTGCGATCTTCTTAATGCCATAGGCTTTATCTTCCTCAATAACACCGCAGGTCTTTGTATCGCGGTATGCGTTGTAAATGTATTCAGCGGCATAGTGATTTTTGATTACCTTGTCTTCAACAATTCCCATACCAGTTTCTTTGACAGCCATCTTGGCAAGAGGTATTCTTGCCTTATTAGCAGCAAGGGCAGCAGCGGTAAATATCTTATCAACCTGTTCCTGTGAATATGTTGAGAAGATACGCTGTGCCTCTTTTACAGAGCTTATAAGCTCTTCAAGAGACTGGATGTTGTCAACTACTAAAGATTTTTCTTTGCTCATAATTAGTTCCCCTTTTCTTAGATAATCATACATATACTTTGTTAGTGATGTATAGTGTTACACGAAGTAACTATCTTAATAAAAATAAGATTGATAATTAATTAACAATCATTATGGTCATACATTAACACTTATATATGCAGATGTCAATAAATTATTGCTGTTTTATAGAAAGTTTAGAAGTTAATAATTTATCAGTTCCCAATTTAGATATGGATAATCAGGTATTTGAAGTCTGAAGGCTGAAAATATAAGTTGACAGTGCAAAAATTGATGTTACAATAGTTGCAGATACAACAATTGGAGGTGCATTTTAATGCTTAAAAGAATATTTTCTTATATGAAACAGTATAAGAAATATGCCTGTCTGGCACTTTTATGTATTGCTGTTGAGGCAGTGCTTGAACTTATGGTGCCTATGATTATGGCTGATTTAATTGATAATGGTGTTGCTAATGGCGACACAGCTTATATTTATACTAAGGGCTTGCAGATGGCAGGCTGTGCGGTTCTGGCACTTATCCTTGGCATTGGAAGTGCAAGATTTTCAGCACTTGCAGGACAGGGACTTGGCGCTAATATAAGGCAGGCAGAATATGAAAAATTACAATCATATTCATTTGCCAATATCGACCATTTCAGGGTTTCTTCGCTGGTTACACGTCTGACAAGTGATGTTACGAATATACAGAATTCGGTATCAACAGGTATGAGACCATTTGGCAGAAGTCCGGTTATGCTTATATTTGCATCATCAGTGGCATTTACAATTAACAGAACGCTTGCACTTGTATTCTTTGTGGCACTGCCTATACTTGCCGTTCTTCTCATAATTATTATTATGAATGTCCGTCCACTTTATGGACGTATGCAGAATGCGATAGATTTAGTCAACAGAAGTATTCAGGAAAATCTTACTGCGATAAGAGTAGTTAAAGCATATGTAAGAGGTGATTACGAGGTTTCTAAGTTTGAGGAAGTTAATGCTAATCTTAAGAAAGAGTCAGAGAAAGCATTCGGTATAGCAGTTCTTAATATGCCAGCTATGCAGTTTGTTATGTATGGAACGATTATATCAATTCTCTTTATCGGCGGACATCTTATTAATGCAGGACAGTTAAAGATTGGTGAGCTTACAAGCTTTTTAAGTTATGTTCTTCTTATACTTAATTCACTTATGATGATGTCAAATGTATTTCTTATGATGACACGTTCTTTAGCCTCAGCTTCAAGAATTGTCGAAGTTCTTGATGAAAAAATAGACATAACAGATGAACAGGCAGAGGATATAAGTGTTAAAAAAGGTTCAATTGAGTTTGACCACGTATGGTTTAAATACAAGAAAGAGGCAAAAGAATATGTTCTTTCTGATGTTTCATTTAATATAGAAGCAGGACAGACTATTGGAATAATAGGACAGACGGGGTCAGCCAAGACAACTCTTGTATCACTTATTCCAAGATTATACGATGCAACCAAAGGAACGGTGAGAATAGACGGAATAGATGTAAAAAAATATCCTATGAGACATTTAAGGGATGCTATTGCAGTTGTATTGCAGAAGAACACTTTATTCTCAGGCTCACTGCTTTCTAACCTCTACTGGGGTAATGAGAATGCTTCTATGGAGGAGATAAATGAAGCCTGCCATATTGCCTGTGTAGATGAATTCTTAGACAGACTTCCACAGGGGTATGATACTGATATGGGACAGGGCGGTGTCAATGTATCAGGTGGACAGAAGCAGAGAATATGTATTGCGAGAGCTATATTAAAAAAGCCAAAGGTGCTTATTCTTGATGACTCAACAAGTGCGGTAGATACAGCGACAGAAGCTAAGATAAGAGAGGGGCTTGCTAAGAAGCTTCCTGATATGACCAAGATTGTAATAGCACAGAGAATATCTTCGGTAAAGCACGCTGACCAGATTATCATACTGGACAGGGGAAAGGTAGCTGCGATAGGCACACACGAAACACTTCTTGCCAATAACAGGATTTATCAGGAAATATATGAATCACAGAAGGAAGGGGTGGATTTATAATGGCTAAATATGTTGGATATAAAAGACCTAAAGATACCAAGAAGACATTGAAACAGTTATTCGTATATCTTGGACATTATAAATGGATGCTTATATTAGTAGCATTTCTTGTATTCATAAGTGCAGGAGCTAATGTTACAGGAACTTATCTTATTAAGCCTGTTGTTAATAGATTTATTGTTCCGGGCAATATGACAGGACTTTTAAAGGCTGTTATAGCAATGGGTGTGATGTATGCGTGCGGAGCGTTGTCAACACTTGGATATAACCGAATTATGGTGAAAATGTCACAGAAGGTTATACAGGATATAAGAAATGATTTATTTAAGCATACACAGAAGCTTCCATTAAAATATTTCGATGCACATACACACGGCGAGCTTATGAGCCGTTTTACTAATGATGTTGATACAGTTCAGGAAGCTATGAACAACAGCTTTGCTATGATAATACAGAGCTTTATTATGCTGTTTGGTACGCTTACTATGATGATGGTATTAAGCATACGTCTGTCAATGATCGTTGTTGTATTTCTTATTATAATGTTCTTCTTTATTAAATTTAACAGTAAGCACAGCAAGAAATATTTTAACAGACAGCAGGAAGAACTCGGTAAAATTAATGGATTTGTTCAGGAGATGATGGCTGGACAGAAGGTTGAGAAGGTATTTAACCACGAGGAAAAGGATTACGGGAAATTCTGTGAAATGAATGAGAATTTTAGAAAAGAGTCAACTAATGCACTGGCATTTGCTGGAATGATGATTCCTACAATAGTAAGTCTTTCTTATCTTAATTATGCAATATCAGCCTGTGTTGGCGGTATATTTACATTAAAGGGACTTATGGATTTAGGTACGCTTTCGGCATATCTTGTATATGTAAGACAGAGTGCAATGCCATTAAATCAGTTCACACAACAGGTTAATTTCCTGCTTTCAGCCTTATCAGGTGCAGAGCGTATATTTGATATGATGAACGAAGAACCTGAGGTTGATGAAGGCAGTGTTACATTATGTAATGTTACGAAAAATGAAGCTGGTGAACTTATGGAAACTTCAGTTAATACAGGCATATACGCCTGGAAGGTTCCAACGACGAAAGATAAAGCAGGCTATCTTGTTGAGTTAAAGGGAGATGTGCGATTTAAAGATGTTGTGTTTGGATATGTAAAAGAAAAGACTATTCTTAATGATGTAACTTTATATGCAAAGCCGGGACAGAAGATAGCATTTGTAGGCTCAACCGGTGCAGGAAAGACAACAATAGTTAATCTTATTAACAGATTTTATGATATCCAGTCAGGAACCATAACTTATGATGGAATAGACATTAAGGATATAAGTAAAGATGATTTAAGAAAGTCAATGGCAATGGTTATACAGGAAACACATCTGTTTACAGGAACTATTGCGGACAATATACGATATGGAAAGCTTGATGCAACAGATGAGGAAGTAAGGGAGGCAGCTGTAATAGCTAATGCAGATTCATTTATAAGAAGGCTTCCGGATGGTTATGATACAATGCTTTATTCCGATGGAAGCAATCTTTCACAGGGACAGCGCCAGCTTCTTGCCATTGCGAGGGCAGCAGTAGCCAAGCCTCCTGTACTTATTCTTGATGAGGCGACAAGCTCAGTAGATACAAGAACAGAAAGACTTATCGAGAATGGTATGGATGCAATAATGGAAGGCAGAACAGTATTCGTTATTGCACACAGATTGTCAACTGTAAGAAATTCCAAGGCGATTATGGTACTTGAGAAAGGACAGATTATTGAGCGTGGAAGCCACGATGAGCTGATAGAGCAGAAAGGAAGATATTATCAGCTCTATACGGGACAGTTCGAGCTTGAATAAATCGGACATTAATATAGCTTGAATTATTGTAATTTGAAATAAATAAATAAAAAGAATATAATCAAAATATAAAAAAATAGTTAAAGAGGTGTTGGTATTGAATAATCTGATTGAGTTTTTGAAGCAGGAAGGTGTTTCTGCACAGCTTGTAGAAGAAGTCCGGCATTATTCAGAAGAACATACTGTAGATGAAGCATTAAAAAAACGTATTCCTGTACCACATTTTCATTATTATGGCAATAAAGTATGGGAAGAGGCTCTTGCAGTGCTTCTGTGTGGCAGAAATCTTTTGCTGGCAGGAGAGAAGGCAACGGGAAAAAATGTGCTTGCACAGAATCTTGCAGCAGTTTTTGAACGTCCGGCATGGGATATTTCCTTCCATGTTAATATGGATGCGGCTGCGCTGATAGGTTCTGATACATTTCACGATGGCAGGGTTACATTCAGACCCGGACCGGTGTATTGCTGTGCACAAAGTGGCGGCTTTGGGATTCTCGATGAAATCAATATGGCAAGGAATGAAGCACTTGCAGTCTTACATTCTGTACTTGATTTCAGACGTGTAATTGATGTTCCAGGATATGACAGGATAGAGGTTGCAGATGATACACGTTTTATTGCTACGATGAATTATAATTATGCAGGTACAAGGGAATTAAATGAGGCACTTGCCTCAAGATTTGTAGTTATACAGATGCCGCCACTGGCAAAGGAAGATCTTGAGAGACTGTTAAAGGATCAGTTCCCTTCACTGGTTACTAAGTATAACAAACAGTTTGCACTTTTATTTAATGAACTTCAGAAAAAATGTGAAAATGGTGAACTTACAGAGAAAGCTTTGGATCTGCGTGGATTAATTGATGCTGTAAGTCTTATAAAAAAGGGTATTCCAATCAGGGATGCATTGGATCTTGGAATTACCAATAAGATATTTGACAGCTATGAAAAAGAGCTTATACGTGATGTCATAGCTTCAAGGTTTCCCTTAAAGCTGCATAATACGGAGGTGTTTGAATAATGCGTACCATTTCTTATACTGCTAAGGAAAGACGGGCTGCTAATCAGGTATGGAATGCGGCGGAACGCTATAATTTTGATCCATTGTTTCTGGCTGTTGAAACAGGGGATTTAGATTCAGATTTATATATGAATCTTATAATTGGACTGGCATATAAGTATTATGGTGAAAAGGCAATCAGCACTTTATTTGGTTATTGGAACGGAGATATCAGTCAGGCTATGCTGGATGATCTGACATGGCTTTATCTGGAACATGTACTGTATACAGAGGAAGCATTAAAACGTCCGTCTATGACTGATTTACGGGTTTATTATGGAAAGGCTTTTTTTGCAGGTGAATATAAGCTGTCGAGGCAGGAGTGGATGAGTAAAAACCGGCTTGTATATAATATGCAGTCAGCCAGATGGAGCAGTGTGTCAGGGAAAAAGAAGGTTCTGCTGACACCAAATGAACAAAAGCTGTATGCAGAACTGACACCACAGATAATGCCTGAAACAGACCGGTTGATAGATGCTGTGCTGGCAATTTATCGCAAATTTAATCTTTTTGATGGCGTAAAACATGAAAAAAAAGCGTTGCGACTGCATTTTACAGGGGCATTTGCCCGGATAATGACAAGAATAATGCCTGTCAGCTCTGTAAGAAATAATCATGTAATGGTTATGCGTTCTTCTGAGGCAGACAATATGACTGGTGAAGCAGCTTACAGTAAAAAGAAAGATAATATAACACCAAAAAGCTGCCCGAATACAAGACCCAACGTCAGAATCTGGATGCCCATACTGATTGTGATCCAGAACGGTCCAAATTTGGAACGTCTATAGCGCAAATTCATATCCTGCCTTCCAAGCATACGAATTAAATCACTCTTACGGAAGGAGTTTAAAATGTCAGCGAGCCCGTACTGAAAAATTGTCATATAAAATCCCTTAATTACAAAATGGTAAAAAGGCTTTCTAGTAGTGCGATACTAAAAAAGATTTATGGGAATGTTTTTCCAGAGATCAAACATCCTATTCTCCAGCTATAGCCTAGCTATCAAAAATAGATATACAGAGGGATCGTAAACAATACGATCTCTCACCTTACCCTTTCAAAAGATACCACTTTGTTCCTAGTTTTCAAGGCATATATGCAGACAATCATCCCCTTATTTTCAAAGTAGCCTACCTGCAGCGTCATCCCCATCGCCAGTCCAAAATGTGCCTTTCTGAAGAAAGGCTGCTCTCTTGTAATTGCTGACCTAGCCCCCGTCAACAAATAGCAAGATAGGCTGCCTCACGCCTAGGCAGGCGAGTATAATTCTACTCTCGTTTATCTTTGAGAAATCGAGAACCTTATTTCTGAACAGGATGAAATAAAGGCCATTTCAAAATGTTTTTAAGCAAAATCATAACGCAATCCAGCTAAATAAAGCCAAGATACATCATACAGAACCGTTCAAAGCGAGTAGCCAAACAGCGAATGCTGTCCAGTTAAGCGAAAAATGGTTCAACCTCTCAACGGGTTAGAAACAGGTCTCTGTGAAAAAAATACTGACTCTCATTTCCATCTATGATGACATAGCGTTTATCGGTTGGATCTGCGCAGGTTCTGCCAACCTATTGGCTTTTTTGAATGGACAAACGCTCCCCCATGGTGCACTTCCCGGGATCAAGTTTCTCCCGAAGTCAGGCTGTAAAGAACTATACTTTATACGGACTATCTTATGTCCATTTTCTGAGCCTCCTATGCCATGGCATAACAGCCGTACTCTCAAGGGAAATTCCCACACCAAAACCCCGTTGTCAAAATAAAAAAAGGGGTTCGAAGGACAGTTTGCCATCAACAGGCAACGAGCGCTTTGTGCTCTGCTCGAAAACATGGCTTAAATTCTAACATTGCTTTCTGCTCAGACAAAAGCATAATTTTTTATTTGTCTTTCCCTATTCCTAACTTCTTTATTATAACTAACAAAAATCTACCCTATTTAAATAATATAGATTATATCATTAAAGTTTTTTTAACTGTTCAAAAATCTGACCACGTTGATACTGGCTTGAAAAAATAAACTTCGATGCCTGAAAGTTATCCTGCAATGATTTCATTTTATTTATATAATGTCTGTGATTATCCGTCACAAAATTAATAACAGGCATTTCTAACTTTAAACCTATCAATGATGAATGATACTTCATAGAAAATAAAGCATCACAACCTTTAATGTTTACCATCATACTCCAAATATCGGTATATTCAGGTAGAATAGAAACAGAAATAGAAGAAGCCTCTTCTTTCAAGGAGTCAATTATCCAAGCAATCAAATTCCGATCTAAATGGTTACTATTATAGAATGGTATAAATGTAATTCCATAATGTTTATCTTTTACCAAACTTTCTCGACAATAATCTATTATCTCAGATATAATTAGCTTTAATTTCTCTTTTTCTTCCAAAACATTTATAACAACACCAAGCCTCTTGATATCAAACTCAAATAAACAAGATAAATCCTCTCTGATTGTAATGTTGTGAGAATCAATTCCTGCTTCTCTAAGAGTATTAAATGTATATAGGTCTCTAACTGAAAACTCTTGGGCATTAGCAATTACTTTTGAAAGTTTTTCAATATAAAATTTGTTAATTAAAATACTATTGGAGCTTACTGCTAACCAATTAACATTCTTACTTCTTTCTAGCATCAACAAAGATAACTCAACCGCTAAATAGGGAATAAAAGAATATACCGGTAAATCCAAATCATCAATATGAGCTCCTCCACCAATAATTAATTCATCGAAAAAATCTGCAGCATTTTCTAATTGGGTAAGACTTGTCGGAGGATAAAAGCATTTACATTCCCATTGTTTATAATTATATTCTTTATATTCATTAACTACTAAAATTGAATAGTCTGTTGAATTTTTATTTTTTTCACGCAATACCTCCAAAAGAGAGGCAAGCATCAATTCATCCCCAAAGTTATTTGCGCCATAATATCCTAAAATTAGTGTTTGCCTTTTGTTTAGTTTTTCTTGAGAACTACCCAACTCCGGTAGTGTGATGCCAATAGAGTCACTTACAGAATTTAAATTTTCTATTTTTTTCTGAAGAAATAGTATTTCTTGTTTAATTTGTTTTATTTCTAGATCATTTTTCCAGAATCTAAATATATTCTTAGGAGGCATCAAAATCAATTTTCTAAAAAAACTATCAAACATCTCTTTCATTATATCCTCTGTAGGATTTTATAGCTTGCACGCGCAAACTTATAGGCAATTTTTCTACGAAAACTGCCGTGAGGCAAATATCGATCTATCAAATTTTTGAATTGCAAAAAACGAAAAAAATCTTTGTCATGTATATTTTTTGTGTCGGAGTCAGTTTCTCTATATAAGAAAGCA
>OGZW01002298.1_pt1 | contig 15040 bp, 10 predicted proteins | sample 1577001 | NCBI WGS metagenome assembly OGZW01 (sample SAMEA3541519, study PRJEB24748) | human gut metagenome | biome: human gut; feature: human-associated habitat; material: faeces | place: China | collected 2012 | reverse complement strand
ATTGCCACATCGGAGGGCGGCGCAGCACCCAAGCTGCGCCGCCCTCTTGCGTTGCCAGGCGGCTAACACGAGACCGGTGAGCCGAAGCCCGGCGAGATTAACACCGGCCGCGAAACCGCCCATACCATGAAACATGAAGCGTGAAAACGGTCAAACAACGGCAGAATGTGCTGCTTAAGCGAGTGCTCAAGCGGCAAGGCCTCCTATCGAGAGCTAAAAGCCGTTAAGTGCTTAAAGGAAGCCGCTCACGGCGTTCGGAAGAGGATTGCTACGTCGATGCAATAACCGAAAACCGATAGACCAAGGTTATCGGAGGGCGCTTTTCCCATTGGTTGTGCAAATATGAGCACTCTGGGGAACCATAGACTTGACCATATAAATGCATGCATATCCGATTCGTACCGATAATCATTCGTGCGAATCGGTTCATTCAAGGAAAATATCCAATAATCGGACGAAAAATGCATAAACGATTATTTCGGCCGTGTTACAGATTTTTGTGCACCTGAACAATGAACTTGTGCAAAGTGCCTGAAAATACGTGTAAATGACCTATTGCAGGCGCACAACTCTGGTGTTATAAATACACCGAATGCGTCAGCAGACAAGAAGATAACTTGTTTAGCGTGAGGACCTTTAGAAACAGGCTTAACAATGTTTTCGATGTGATAGATAGGATAAGAAACACGAGTGTTTTCTGTTACGCTCTTATCAGTGAAGTCGATCTTACCGTTAGCGTCAACTGTTACGTTTTCAAGCAAAGCGTCACGTTTGATAGCGTTATAGATATCCGGTTCGCTGTCTTTATCCAAGTTGATAACCTTAGCATAGCAACCACCTTCGTAGTTAAATACACCTTCGTTATCCCAGCCGTGTTCGTCGTCACCGATCAACTTACGTTTCGGGTCAGTAGACAAAGTAGTCTTACCTGTACCTGACAGACCGAAGAAGATAGCTGAGCTCTTGCCTTCTTTATCAGTGTTAGCAGAGCAGTGCATAGAAGCCATACCGTTCAAAGGCAATAAGTAGTTCATGTAAGAGAACATACCTTTCTTCATTTCACCACCGTACCAAGTATTCAGGATAACCTGGATCTTTTCAGTCAAGTTGAATACAACTGCAGTTTCCGAGTTCAAGCCCAGTTCTTTGTAGTTTTCAACTTTAGCTTTAGAAGCGTTCATGATAACGAAATCAGGTTCACCGAAGTTAGCCAGTTCTTCAGCTGTCGGACGGATGAACATGTTTGTTACGAAGTGAGCTTGCCATGCCACTTCCATGATGAAGCGCAGTTTCAAGCGAGAGTTTTCGTTAGCTCCGCAGAAAGCGTCAACAACGAACAGTCTTTTGTTAGAAAGTTCTTTAGTTGCCAAATCTTTCACAGCTGCCCAACATTTAGCGTCAACTGGTTTGTTGTCGTTTTTGTATTCTTCAGAAGTCCACCATACTGTATTTTCGCTGGTTTCGTCTTTTACGAAGAATTTATCTTTAGGAGAACGTCCTGTATAAACGCCAGTCATTACGTTTACAGCGCCCATGTTAGTTACCTGGCCTTTTTCAAAACCTTCCAAACCTGGTTTTGTTTCTTCAGCGAACAAAACGTCATAAGACGGATTGTGCACAATCTCGGTCACACCTGTGATACCGTACTTGCTTAAATCTAAATTTGCCATTTTTTTTGAATTAATTAAAATTGGTATTTCGTTTTATTATCTCTTTTCACCTGAACATGAGGAGCTTTGGGTGCCTCCTTGTAAATCCGGGTACAAAAGTAATACTTTCTTTGAAAAGGAAGAAGGGATTAGAGAAATTTTTCCCTAATTGAATCTCTTTTATAAATTCCTAACAATATCTGCAAACTGAATATTGCAATTTGAAAGATTATCATTTACTTTGCAAGTCAGTATGCTATCAATACTATGAAAATGAGATTAAATTATGATTAAACTATAATATGAAAGTAATTGATTTTAGCCAAACAAATTCGATTCTAAACCAGTACATATCCGAAATCAGAAATGTAGAAGTTCAGAATGACCGCCTACGTTTCCGCCGTAACATTGAACGGATCGGAGAAATCATGGCTTACGAAATGAGCAAAGAGTTCCGATACTCAGTAAAAAACATCCGGACACCACTGGGCATTGCTCCCGTCAGCACACCGGACAACCAGCTTGTCATCAGCACCATTCTCCGCGCCGGCCTTCCTTTTCACCAAGGCTTCCTAAGCTATTTCGACGGAGCAGAAAATGCATTTGTGTCCGCCTATCGAAAATATAAAGATACCCTGAAATTTGATATACATATAGAATATATCGCATCTCCGCGTATTGACGACAAAACGCTGATTATCACCGATCCGATGCTGGCTACAGGCGGCAGTATGGAACTGAGTTATCAGGCCATGCTTACCAAAGGCCATCCCGCCGAAATTCACGTAGCTTCGATCATTGCCAGCCAACATGCAATCGATCATATCAAGAGCGTATTTCCCGAAGACAAAACAACCATTTGGTGTGCTGCCATCGATCCTGAAATCAATGAACATTCCTATATTGTACCGGGGCTGGGCGACGCAGGCGATCTGGCTTATGGAGAAAAAGAGTAATATCGATTAAAGATTCCTTCGATATTGCTGCGGCGACATCCCCATTTGCTTCTTGAAGAATGTGCCAAAATAAGAAGCATTGGGGAAGCCGAATTCATTGGAAATCTCCTGAATATTTTTTTGCGTATTCTTCAACAAAGAGATACACTTACGGATAATCGCCTTGAATACAAGTTCCTGCACCGTATACCCACAGATGCTTTTGGAAAGAGCCGAAAGGTATTTCGGAGACAAACAGAGTTTATCCGCATAGAATTCCACACTCCTTTCCTGCATATAATATTGCTCTATCAACTGGATGAGACGGACAAATATCTCATTTTTCCGCCCGCCCGTTTCCTGTCCGGCACTAATCAATTTACGGTTATAGACCGAACAAATACGATAGGTCAGTGCCAGCAGAAGGAGTTTCTGCTCATAAAGGCTAAACACACTCTCCTCCATTTCCAGCACACTGTCTATCAAAGACATATACTTCATAATCTCATCTTCCTCGCCGGTATTCCATACACAAGAGAGTTCCGGAGTAAGTTTCGAATACATATACATGGAAACCACGGAGTTGCCGATAATGTCACGTATCGGTTCTATCTGATAGGCAAGAATAAGAATTTCCACATCTTCGGTCTCCTGAAGCACTTGAACCCAAGATTCCTCATGAATAAACAAGGTCTCACCCGCCTTGGCAGAAGCGCACTTATTATCAAGAGAAAACTGGAAACTACCTTGCCGGCAGACAATCAAACCAAGCCCCTGCATCAGAAAAGGTTCTTTTAAAGAAGATGGAAAACAACTGAGCACACCTCCCGAACTGCATATATTCTTCCCGCTTTTCAGATCGCGGTCAAGCTGTAATAAACGTTCCTGCTGAGTATCCATAACACTGACTCACTGATAAATTACTATTGAAAAACGATACTAAGTTAGCAATTTTCGTTTGGGATAAGGCACTACGAGCACAAAAATCATACAAATAACGCCTGCATAAATAGTCCACCCTGCCATTTCTTTCACAGCAGAGAGCGTAGCCTGCACCTGTATCCGCCCCTTGACGGACATGGCAGCCATGTTATGCGCTTCCGTTTCACTCTTTCCCTGATATTGCATTCCCTGCACGGTATTGGTATACGAAGCAGAAGCTTCGGGGTTTACCAGATCAACATTTTGTGCATAACGGGTAATATAATGTTGCTGGCGCTCCTGCAGTACATTTGAATAAATAGCCCCTCCGATACCCGGTCCCAGTACCATACGGACGGTAAGCATGATGCAAATCCAGGTCGAAAGATATTTGAAAGGCATCCGCTGATTGGCATATGCTGCCGTCAATGCATATAAAATCATCATTCCGATGGTACGAATAATTACGGGATACTTCATTCGTTCGTAAAGTCCGGCTGTCTGCACTTCGAAGTACATGAATCCTGCCGACAATGCCAGAAAGAAAAAGCCAAGAGCAAAAAGATATTTCAGATGCACCCCTTTAGACCCCAATACAATGGAAATCAAGGCACCGATAAAATAACCGACCATACACCAGTTTGCCAGCGATGCATTCTGCAAATTATCCAGGTGCATCCCGACTCCTGCATACACATTGACAAACATTGCGCTGGAATTGATAATCATCAGCAATAAATAAAGCAAAGCCCCCATACGAATGGTACGCAGCCTCAACGCCCCCAAAATAAAGTAGGAAGACCGCCGGGTAACATCCATATAAAGAAAAATCCCGGCAAAAAGGATACTGATCGCCGTTGCCCAGCAAATAGATGGATCATCATACCAATCCAGCACCTTGCCATAAACCAGCACATAAGTGATGCACGTCAATGATATGCAAAATGCGGTCACATTGCCGAATTTGCGGAAGTTGATAGGGAAACGTCCGGCAAAACCATGATTAGGCATCGTAATGAACAGTATCAGAATGGACAGCAGCAGAATACCCATCATAAAATAATATACATATTTCCATTCGTATTCGAAAGCCAGCCAAGCCGTTAGCGCCGTACCCATTTGCCCCAGGATCATAAAAAACAGATAAACTACCGGCTGGCTGATACATTTTTCGATATCCAGTTTATTCCATCCCGTCGCGTCTTTCGGTTCCATGCCGGGAGTAATATTACGCGTTGCCTCCATGCCAAAAGCATATTTGATCAGCGTAAACAGATTGACCATCATCAGTACCATACGCAGGAACCCTGTCAGCAGGCTGCAGAGTGCCAGCAAAAAGATACTGTCGGTTTTGGCACATACATAGCTGAATACATACATCAGTGCAAAACCTGCGATACACATCAGTTTCTCCCGTCGTATACAAACTAGTTCATACAAGAAGGGAGCAAATGCCGCCATACCGATGGAAGTCACAAAATTGGCAAACTGAATATGCTCGGAAATAATACCCAAGCCGCTCATCATCTCGGTACTGTTCACGGAGTATACCCCGCCCACCGAAAGAATCGGCAGGAAAAAGAACAGCAGAATAATAATACCTATCGGTTTGGGCACCCAATTGTAAAAAGGATAATTTCTAGGACACGAAGGCATGGCTATCAGAGTTTAGCTTTTACTACTACCATCATACCCGCCGCCAGCTTATCATTATCTTCCTTCGATAAATCCGTAAAATCAATACGGACAGGGATACGCTGCTGTATTTTCACAAAGTTTCCGGCAGAATTGTCAGTCGGCACCAACGAATATTTAGAACCTGTCGCTCCGGAAATAGCAGTCACTTTGCCTGTAAACTCTTTCTTACTGATAGCATCTACCGTGATAGCCACCTCCTGCCCGATGCGGAGATTCTCTATCTGCGTTTCTTTATAATTAGCAATAATCCATTTTTGTGTATCGGGCAGAATATATGTAATGCATTGCCCTGCTGTAATGAACTGCCCTTCTTCCAGAGAACGTCTGCCTAACTTGCCATCGCAAGGAGCCAGTACAACCGTATACGAAAGATTCAGCCGTGCCATTTCAAGCGCAGCCGTAGCACGCTGGATGGCAGCTTCCGTATTCTCACGACGGTGAGATACTTCATTCACTCCCGAAAGAGCCGCCTCCCGCTGGCGCCTGGTTGCTTCCAGCTTCTTAAAGGTAGCTTCATACTCTGTTGTAATCTGTTCCAACTGGATAGGTGTCGCCGCATTTCGTTTGACCAAATTTTCATACCGCTGACGGTCTTTCTCCAGTTTTGCTAGCCGGATTTCTATTTCAGCTATAGACGCATCATACACAGATGCAGTCGTTTGTGTAGTCTGCAAGGTAGCATTTATCACAGTGGCGCCTGCCTGCGCATCCTTCAATGCAGCCTCAGCTTCCATCACCCGGATTTTATATTCGCGGTCGTCCAGCACCAGCAAGGTATCACCTTTACGTACCTGCTGATGTTCCGTAAAATAAATCTTATTAATATAGCCCGATGCACGCAGATTGACAGGTGACACATATTGCTCTATCTGCGCATCATTGCTGGTTTCCGTCTGCTTATAGCCCAGAAAGAGAAAAACAATTTCAATTACTCCCCAAACAATCACAGCAACTCCAAACAGACTTACTATAATCTGCCAGCGGCGTAATTTTCTCATTTTCTTAGCTTTCTCCTGATGCGTACTGGAGATTGTATTATTGTCCATTGTTTCCATATGAATGATTCAATTAGTTATCTGTTATTTGAACAAGGATGAGATCTGTCCGGTTAGTTTCAGTAACATCAGGTTGGTCACCCGATAATTATAATGTGCACTAATGTAGTTGTTCTGTGCCTCGCTCATCCGCATTTCATCCTGCAGAACTTCAGTCATTGAAGTGATTCCTTCCCGATAGCGGTCGGTAGTAACCGTATACACTTCTTCGGCAAGCAGATAATTGTCTTTCTGTTTTTTAAAGTTCCGCTGGTTATTCATCAAGTCATTTACAGCATTCAAATACTGTGTTTGCAGATTCTTCCGTGTATCCAACCGTGAAAGTTTCATGGTTTCGATATCGATCATTGCTTTCCGGATCTTATACTTCTTATCCAAACCATCAAAAATAGGAATACGCAAAGTCAGTCCCACCCCATAAGAACGGAACCAATGATTGGACGGACCGGAATGAAACCAATGATAAGCCTCATCAGTATAAGCGGCAAACCTCCAGTTTCCCGTCAGATTGAGAGAAGGAATATAGCCATTACTTATCAATCGTTTCTGCCGCTCTGCCAGCTGCACCTGTGATTGAAGCAACTGAAGCTCATAGAGGTTTTCCGACAACCCGGTCAAAGCAACCGTAGCGATACTATCCGTATTGACCGGCAACAGGCCGATTTCTTTTTCTGCCGGATAATCCATGATGTACTTCAGCATATTAAGCTGCTGCGTCATCATCGCCTGCGCATTGTCATACTGTACTTTCAGATTTTCCAGATTGATATTCACCCGCTTCAAGTCAACTTCCATTGCCATTCCATTATCAAAGAAAGCCTGTGTGATATCTCTCAGTTCTTCCAATCGGGTGATATTGGCTTTTATCAATGCAATCTGTTCCGCAGTAACCTGTCCCAGATAGTACATTTTACTGATCTGCAAGATCAAATCTTCCCGTGCCTTTTCATACGAAAGCCGGCTCATCTCATCCACAATCTCTGCTATGGAAATCGAAGTATAGAGAGTCTGATTATAAAGTGGCATCTGCAATTCTATCCCGGCATTGGCACTATATTGCAACGTTCGGGTAATATTATAAGGTACTCCATAGGAAGAACCGTCAGTTACTGAGACAGGCGGATCGATATTATCATTAAAGTTGGCAAAGCCATTGATTTGCGGCAACAGCTTCACCCGATTCTCCGAAATGCCATACTTACTTTTCTGCATCGCTTTTCGTTTTCCCTGTAAAGAGAGATTGTTCTCAATCCCTATACGAAGGCAGTTCTCCAGAGTCAGAATATTCTGTGCGCCTCCATGAATGGCAAGGAGGCAAAAAAAGGTAAAAATGAACAATAGTCTTTTCATAATAATCGCTCTATATTCAGGCACAAATTTAATGGGTTGCGACAAAATGGGACTATCCATATATCGACTGTTTATGTTCATATTTTCCTTTTTCAGTCCTGATATCCACCTTAATTATTATAATATCACTATATTTAATAGACAAATCTTCGCCCTTTGTCGATTTCCTTTTCTTCTGTTTAAAGAACCACTTAACTTTGGAATATAAAATCAATTAACAGCAAAACAGCGTTTGTTTTTCATAATTTTTTAGTGAATGCATAAGCGGCTCTCTTCGGGATGAAGAGAGCCGCTTAAGGTATATAGAGTACAATATAGTACAAGATCAGAAAAAAGTTTAAGAGTTCTCAGCCTCCTTTTTTTTCGGAGTTATTAACTTCTTCTTGCTGAACCAAATCAGAATCATCACCCCGATCAGCAATAAAGCCAGTGACGCATAAGCTATGCTTTCCGTAACATGCAAGCTCTGCGGGTCAAACCACATCTCAATCGTATGCTGGCCTGCGGGAACATTCATCACACGCAAGATATAGTCAGCACGGGCAATGTCCACCGGCTGTCCGTCAATCTTGGCCTGCCAGCCCGGATAATAAATCTCAGAGAAAACAGCCACTCCATCTTTAGCAGAAGAAGTTTCATATACCAGGCGATTCGGTTCATAGCTGGTCAGACGAATGGTAGATAAGGAGTCTTTGTAACCTTTCGTCACACCCTTCAACTGATCTTTAAATTTCGCATCAACCACTGCTGTTTCCGTTGGAAGAATATCATTCAGCGCATCAATCTCTTCATTTGCATTATTGACATACTGCACCTTATCCACAAACCAAGCGTTACCATACGCATAAGGGTTTTCAACAGGAACCGTCTGTCCTTGCTGTCCGGCAGGGAAAATAAAGTACTTCGTATTCAGCATATTCAGCACACGGAATTTGGAAGCGTCCACACTATCCATCGCACCGCCTGCGCCGGCAACTTCCTGATAGGCATCCTTCATTTCCGGAGTTATATGATGATCGATCATTTCCTGATAACGACGCAACTTGGCCGCATGATAACCACCCACACTCTTATGCCAATATGAGGTATTATTTTCATTGAAAGTATTACCGGGAAATCCTACGAAATTCAACACCCTATAATTCAAAGCCGTATCCTGAAGAATTATCTCATCCGTCTGAGTTTTAACGAATGCTCCTGTCTGGTTTGACTTCGATACAAATTGTTCATCATTCAAATAGCGCTTATTGACAGTCCACATATCAATCAGACACAGAAGCACGATACCTGTCATAGTAAAAGAAGCCTTCAACTTTTTCTGCTGATAAAGGAATAATAAGAAGCATCCTACTACTATAATAAAGAAACTGCGCCATGCATCCGAAGTCAGCATTGCCTTGCGCATTTCGGCCAGATTCGTAATGATCGGAGATAAATACTCGGCAGGCAGTCCTTGCTGCAGAGCTGCCATCTCTTGTGCCGGAATATAACTAGAGAAGAAAACTCCCGGGGCAACAGCCAGAATCAGTGAAACACCGGCTGTTAATACCAAAGTGATAATTACTCCTGTCCGATTTTCTTTCAACTTTAATATTTCCGGTTTAGCCAGCACTTCTTTTAAGGCAAAGACCGCTAATAAAGGTATCGTAAATTCAGCTATAACTAGGATAGAAGATACGGCACGGAACTTGTTATACATCGGTACATAATCGATAAAAAAGTCCGTAAGTCCCATAAAATTCTTTCCCCACGAAAGTAGAATAGAGAAGATAGTAGCTCCCAGTAAAGCCCATTTCAGCGGTCCTTTAACAATAAAGCACCCCAATATAAACAGAAATAAAACAAAAGCTCCCACATAGACCGGTCCGGAAGTCATGGGCTGATCGCCAAAATACTGTGTCAGCTGCGAATAGATGTTACTATACATCGGATTCGCCTTTGCCATGGCAGTCTCATTCTTGGATAAAGGAACCGATGCCCCTCCCTTTACATTCGGAACCAGCAAAGTAAGCGTTTCACCAATTCCATAACTCCAGTTCGTTATATAGTTACGGTCCAGTCCGCTGCTGGTCTGATTGGCAGCAGGTCCTTCCTGTTTCAGTTCACTCTTTCCGCGCATAGTCTCCTTACTATACTCATAAGTATGGTATAGATTGGAGAGGTTCGCACACACTCCTATCATCGCAGCCAATGCCAGAACGGCACTTGCCTTGAAAAAATGCGGCAACTCCTTCTTCTTATAAGCATCTTCAAAGTAAGCTCCTACAAAAAACAGGATGACAAACATGAAGTAGTAGCTCATCTGAATATGGTTCGACTGAATCTGAAGCGCGATAAACAAAGCAGTCACAATCCCTCCCAACAGATATTTCTTCCGATAAGCCAGTACAATACCGGCAATCGTAGGCGGAATATAAGCCAATGTGACAAATTTCCAGATATGCCCTGCCGATATCAAAATAAAGAAATAGGAGGAGAAAGCCCAGATAATCCCCCCTAAAGCAGATAACCAGACAGACAACCCGAATGCCCGCAAAAGGATATAAAACCCGAGCATCATGATGAAGGTCAGCACCACATAAGATGGAAGATACAAGTGATAGATGTTTTCTATCCACTTCAGCGGTTTGGTAGAATCATAACTCGGAGACATCTGATAGGTAGGCATACCACCAAAAAGAGAGTTTGTCCAGCGGGTACGTTCTCCTGTACGTTCAAGATATTCCTGAGCTTCTTGACCGGCTCCCACTCCAGCCACCGTATCGTGCTGAAACAGAATACGACTTTCGATATCAGCCGGAAAAAAATAAGCAAAAGAAAGGATGATAAAAGCTAAAATAGCAATTAAGTCGGGAAGGAACTTCTTCATAAAATTGACAATTGACAATTGACAATTGACAATTGATGGTCAACAATAACAGCCCGGCAGATCACTCGTTCCATATAGCTGTTCATTGTCATTTGTCAACTGTCAATTGTCAATTAAATTAGTATCTATAATGTTCAGCCTTATAAGGTCCGTCTACCGATACACCGATATAAGCGGCCTGTTCCGGAGTCAGCTTCGTCAGTTTCACCCCGATCTTTTCGAGATGCAGGCGAGCCACTTCTTCATCCAGGTGCTTCGGCAAGCGGTATACATTTACTTCGTATTTCTTGTTGAACAACTCGATCTGGGCCAGCGTCTGATTGGTAAATGAGTTACTCATCACGAATGACGGATGGCCTGTCGCACATCCCAAATTCACCAGACGACCGTCAGCCAGCAAAAGAATGCTGTGACCATCCGGGAAATAATAGCGGTCTACCTGCGGCTTGATGTTTACACATTTGATGCCCGAATAATGTTTCAACGCATCCACCTGGATTTCATTATCAAAGTGGCCGATGTTACATACGATCGCCTGATCTTTCATTTTCTCCATGTGGTCAATGCGAATGATATCGATATTCCCCGTAGTAGTCACGAAGATATTACCTTCGGTGCAGGCATCTTCCATCGTTACGACTTCGAAACCTTCCATAGCAGCCTGCAACGCACAAATCGGATCGACTTCCGTCACAAGCACACGCGCACCATAAGAGCGCATTGAATGCGAACATCCCTTGCCCACATCACCGTAACCACATACCACCACTACCTTACCGGCAATCATCACATCGGTCGCTCTCTTGATACCGTCAGCCAGTGACTCACGACATCCGTAGAGATTATCAAACTTAGACTTGGTAACCGAATCGTTCACATTAAATGCCGGGAACAGCAATTTGCCTTCTTCCTGCATCTGATACAAACGGTGTACACCGGTCGTTGTCTCTTCCGATACGCCGCGCATTTCCTCAGCCACACGATGCCAGCGAGTCTTATCCTCAGCCAATACTTTTTTCAGAATGGCATTCAGTTCGATTTCATCCTCCGCATGCACTTCCTTGTCCAATACGGCAGCATCATTCTCGGCATCATAACCGACATGAATCATCATGGTAGCGTCACCACCATCGTCTACAATCACATTCGGACCTTTTCCGCCGGGGAAGTTCAATGCCTGCAATGTGCACCACCAGTAGTCGGCAAGATTCTCGCCTTTCCATGCAAATACCGCAACACCGGAAGCAGCAATCGCAGCAGCAGCATGATCCTGCGTTGAATATATATTACAAGAGCACCAGCGGACTTCAGCTCCCAATGCAACCAGTGTTTCAATCAGTACGGCGGTCTGGATGGTCATATGTAATGATCCCATGATACGGGCACCTTTTAACGGTTTGGATTCTCCATACTTTTCGCGTAGAGCCATCAGGCCGGGCATTTCTTTTTCTGCCAAATCGATTTCCTTGCGTCCGAAATCAGCAAGTGTAATATCTGCCACTTTATAAGGCAGAGTAGAGAATAATTCTGTAGACATATTGTAAATCATTTAAAATGTAATTGATGCAAAGATAGAACATTCTGATTAGTAGGGCAAAAGCTATCCTTCTTTTTTATAAAAAAAACACTTACACCGGGCTCCCATTGGCTAACCAATATAATATGCATATATAAAATGCGGTGAACATCTTACTAATGTCCACCGCATTTTATATATGACAATCAACGTTACTTCTTTTCAGCTTTCGTTATCGGCGCGCTCAGCATTTCCTTATACTTCGCAGGATCATTCAATACCTTTATTGCTTCCTGCAAATCATCATCATCCTTCAGTTGCTCGATAATACCACCTCTCTGGAAATAATAACGCTTGATAATTTCATTAGCAATCATTCTCTTGATATCCTTAGAGAAATAATCCAGGTCACGGTCAAGATTATGATTCAACTTCTTTTCCAGTGCCTTGAACTCTTCGGCAGCATCTGTCATATAGCCTTCAAATTCAGCAGCCTCTTTCAGTGTTTTCAGAATCTTCTCACTCTGCTGGTCATATTTGAAATCGGCCTTCTTCACCAGTTCCTTGAAATCATTGTAATCAGCATCCGTCACTACAAACTTTTCAGGAGCAGCTACAGTAGGATGCTTCAAGCAGTATTGAGTTGCATAGTCAAAAATCAGATTATCACGTACGAGATAGAACAAGATATTCGGGAGTTTTTCCTGCTTGACAGTAATATCAGGCATTACACCACCTCCGTCACGTACTTCACGTCCGGCAGCAGTATAGAATACGTTAGTCAGACTGTCGGGAATCGTTCCCACACTTCCATCTTCGTTCCGGTGCTTATAGTCGATCGCCTGCACACAACGTCCGCTTGGGATATAATATTTGGAAGTAGTCACTTTCATCATTCCTCCATAAGGTAAAGAACGGGGAACCTGTACAAGTCCCTTTCCAAATGTACGGTTACCAACAATAACGGCACGATCAAGGTCTTGCAATGAGCCCGACAGGATTTCTGAAGCAGAAGCCGTACCACTGTTTACCAATACGGCAATCGGAATATCCAGATCCAGCGGTTCACGCAAAGTCTTGTATGTGTTGCTTGCCTGTTTCGTCTTTCCCTTGGTGGTTACGATTACTTTTCCACGGGGCAGGAAATAATTGGCTATTTCCACTGCTTCATCCAACAGACCGCCACCGTTATTACGGAGGTCGATGACCAGAGAAGTAGCTCCCTGTTTCTTCAGATCCAGCAATGCTTTTTTGAAATCCTTGGAAGGGTTGCCGGAGAATGTGCTCAGGCTGATATATCCCACTTTATTATCCATCACGGTAGCATATGGGATGGCAGGGGTCTGAATAGATTCACGTACGATAGTAAACTCCATCGGGGTTTGTCCGCCTTTCTCATTAGGACGCTCCACTTTCAGTTTAAAGCTCGTACCCGCCTGTCCGCGCAACATCTGGCTGACTTCCGAATTATTCTTTCCAAGGAGATCTTTTCCGTCTATTTCCATCAGGATATCTCCCGCCTTCAGTCCCGCTTTGGCCGCCGGAGTTCCCTCGAACGGTTCGGCAATCATGGAACGTTTCAGCTTCGTATTATAGGTAATAAGAGAACCGATACCTCCAAAGCTTCCTTTCACCATCTGTTCCAGTTCGCTTTGATCTTCCTCCGGGTAATATTCTGTATAAGGATCCAGCGAGAAAAGCATATTGTCGATTCCTTCGCGAATGGTCTTGTTCGGATCAATGGTATCCACGTAGAACATATCCAGTTCTTTCACAATCGCATTAAATGTATCCAGATTCTTGGCAATCTGGAAATTGCGGTCGTCTCCACTCTTAAAACTAAAGAAAGCTACAGTAGCTATTACAGCCACCAAAACAAGAGCTATCCGCCTATTCAGCAATTTTTTCATATATCTTTCATTAAAATGAGACGTAAAAGTAACTCAAACCTTGGTTATTCCGCCAGAACCTTGTTAATATTTAACTTAATTTCATCCCAGCGCTCCGGAGAGATTGTTGTTCCAATCACCTGAATAACATTTCCCGAGAGAATAGAACCAATTTTTGCACATTTTTCGAGCGAGTATCCGCACGTCAGACCATACAGAAATCCGGCAGCGAAATAATCGCCTGCGCCGGTGGTATCCAGAACTTTTTCTACAGGAATAGCCGACACTTTAATTTCTTCCGTACCTTTACGGATATAAGATCCGTTTGCTCCAACTTTCACAATAGCAATGCTGCATTTCTTGGCTATCACTCTCAGAGCTTCCTCCGGTTCTTCGCCGGTAAATGCTTTCGCTTCTTCCTCGTTTGCAAAAACGATATCCACATACTTATTTATTAATAAGGAGAAAAATTCCAGATCATTCTCCACGATATTATAACTTGCCATGTCGAGACAGATTTGCAGGCCAGCCTCTTTAGCCAGTTCGATGGCATGAAGAATCATTTCGTGATCCTGAACAAGGTATCCTTCTATAAATAAGTATGCATATCCTTTGAACATCTCCAATGTCAGATCTTCAGCTTTCAAAGAAGCGGCCGCTCCCAGATAAGTACCAAAAGTACGCTCTCCATCCTGAGAAATAAAAGTGGATGCCACTCCCGAAGGAAGCTGTTCGGAGGTCAATAAATTGTCTTCAATATTATTTTTCTGCAGATTTTTCCGAAAAAAATCGCCATAATGATCATTTCCTACTTTTCCGATAAAACCTGTTCCGGCACCCAGACAAGCGAGTCCAAGTATGGCATTTCCTGCCGATCCGCCTGTTGCCAGATGCGTTTTCATTTGTGAAAATTTTGTGTTAATCTGCTGTAACTTAGCGTCATCGATGAGCTGCATGCTTCCTTTGGGTAAACCCATTTCATCCAAAAGAGTATCATCCTTCAGGGTTGCGAGTACGTCTACCAGGGCGTTGCCCAATCCTATTATTTTGTCCATTCCTAATATTTTTTTTGCAAAGATATTGCATATTTCAAAAAAACCTAGTACTTTTGCATCGCAATTGAGAAAAACATTCTTCCTTAGCTCAGTCGGTTAGAGC
>OGZW01002287.1_pt1 | contig 15067 bp, 10 predicted proteins | sample 1577001 | NCBI WGS metagenome assembly OGZW01 (sample SAMEA3541519, study PRJEB24748) | human gut metagenome | biome: human gut; feature: human-associated habitat; material: faeces | place: China | collected 2012 | reverse complement strand
CAACAGGAGATACTTCGACGAGAGATTCTATTTAACACGTTCCAGAAGGCACGAACATCGAGCTGCCGGATGGTATTCTGACATCGGACTATATTTCGATTGACTTAGCGTTCAAGAACGGAACTTGCTACGCAACAGAGGCGAATACGGTGCTCTTTCCCGGGCTGACATCTGTCAAGCTATCGGATACGGAATATCTTGCAAAGATAGATTTGGTATTGGCAAATCTTCCGGATAACGACAGTTGGGGAAGCAGTCCAAGCGAAGTTGATGCTGGTGCAATATATTTTTATGTTACCGGAAATACTGCCGCTTCCAATCCGTTTGCCGGTAATACACCGAATACTTCTGAATCTGCCAACTCTCCTGCAACCCCGACCTTTACCGATGTAGCCGCAAACGCCTATTATGCGAACTCGGTGGCTTGGGCGGTTGATAAGAGTATCACAGCAGGAACATCTAAAACAACCTTTTCCCCGAATAGCACCTGCACTACGGCGCAGATTTTGACTTTCCTCTGGCGGTCACAGGGTTCGCCCGAACCGACTAGCAAGACGAACACATTCACGGATATTAAGGAAAGCGACTATTTTTATAAAGCCGCGCTGTGGGCGAAAGAGAAGAATATCGTTTCCAAAGACAGCACTGCCTTCAATGGAAATACCCCTTGTACCCGTAGTTCGGCGGTTCTGTATATTTGGTGTGCCGCTGGCTTCCCCGCTGCCACAAAAGCCAGCAGCTTTACCGATGTAGCTGCTACCACGATTTATGCGCCTGCTGTTGATTGGGCGGTTGAACAAGGTGTGACAAGCGGCACAAGCAAAACGACTTTCTCTCCCGATACCACTTGCACCCGCGCCCAAATCGTGACCTTCCTGCACCGGGCATTTTCTAAATAAGTCTTTGTTAGTTCAGAGGCGGTCAGAGTATTTATTCTGACCGCCTCGTTTTATGCTATATTCGTGTTGACTATTTAACTCGTATATTGTATCATAAGGAAACGGAAAAGGAGTGTTGACTATGCAAGAGGTAGCGCAGCGGCTTAAATCTCTGCGGGAAAGTGTCGGCTTGTCGCAGCAGCCCTCAATGCCAGGAACGGAACCATCAGCTGGTCAATCTGAATGTCCTCCATAGACAGACCGCCAAACACGACACCAGTCACGAAATAAGGAGCAAGCGTAGTTCCCACAGAATTGGCGGAACCGCCTATAGCCAAACGCTGAATGGACTGGGTACCCTTGACATGGCAAGCCGTCAGATAAGGATTTATAACCACTTGCAGAATGGTGGCCGAAGCCCCTACCACGAAAGAACCCAGTAAGAAAATCAAGAACCCTCCAGGGATAACATTATTTCCTGCATGCCAATTCGCTTCAGGAAAGTGTACTGTGAAATAGGAAGAGGCAAAGAACAAACCAAGCCCCACAATCATCACCAGCAATCCACGCATCAATGTTCCTTTATATCCGTATTTGCTAATCCACGACGAGCCTACCCCTCCACAAACCGGATAAGCAAGGAACCAGGAGAAAGTAATCAAAGTAGCAAAAGTATTTTTCAACCCGCCCACTTCCGAAAGAAAAGTTTCTTTCAGAGGACCCTGAAACTGAGTATTGGCAGTCGTAAGGAAACCTACAATAAAGAACAAGAACACCATCGTGATGAATGGCCCCATATAGTTTATTTGTTTTTCTTGTTGTGTCATAGTATTTTGATTATTAATTCAAATAATTAGTTATCAGCCGCCTGCAAGGCGACTTAGCAGTTAAGCATGCTTGCCGCCGCCTCATCCAGCAGAAATTCACAGTTGGGATGAAGCTGAAGGATGGAAGCAGGAACATCTGTTGTCACAGGCCCTTCAAGCATCCGCTTGACAATATCCGCTTTATTAGTCCCTTTGGCAACCAGTACAATCCGGCGTGCCTGCATAATGTTCTTTATTCCCAAAGTAGCCCCTCCCAACTCTTTATCGGGAGGAGTACCCGTTTCTCTACGGATGCGTTCTTCCAGTTCCACATTCATCCGGGTCACCCATGCTTCACCGCCAAAGGGAGATTCCGGCTGGTTGAATCCCAGGTGTCCGTTCTCACCCAACCCTAAAATCAGCAAATCAATGCCGCCACGGTTCGCAATTTCTTGCTGGAAATCCCTGCATGACTGTTCAAAATCACCAGAAATGGTAGGCAGCATCAAAAAATTCTCTTCCTTGATGCCCAATGTATCCATCAACTCCGTTTTCAGCATCGTGTAGCATGCTCCGGCATATTCGCGCGGCACATTCGTTACCTCATCCAATCCGAAGAAAGTAACGGTATCCACCTTAAACGGATATTTAGTATAGATTTCTCCCACCAACCGATGAAGATTGCCGGTAGTACGTCCCGTCGAAAGTCCTATCACACTCTCCGGTTCATTCAACATCTGCCCGATGATGCGCCATGCAGCCGTGCAGTCAAACTCCTTTTCATTCTTTGTTATTGTTATTTTCATATTCTTAATCATTAATTCCTAATCACATATTCATCGCCACCGCACCGGCCCCCAGAAGCCCGATAAATCCGGGATTCAGTTTCGTAATGACAACCCCGTTGCTGACAAAACGCATGGTCGTAGGATGAAGTTTCTCCAGAATCTTCTCGTGCATATACCCGTCGGCCACAATACCTCCACCCAACACCACCGTGTCCGGGTCAATCACACGTACCAGATTCATGATAAGATTGGCAAGCGCCTCAGCTGCATTCTCCACCAGCACCGTACAGAGAGGGTCACCTTTCTGACTAAGTGCAAACACCTCACTCACAATCACCCGTTCCCCTTTTTCAGCCGGAATATGCAGGCCGGTCTCATACTGGTTGCGGAGCAGACGGGCACAATTGTCAAAACCTATGCCGGCAGCAATCGCCTCCACACAGTCCATCCGTCCACAACCGCATTTAATGCCTATGTTCACACCTACACGCACGTGTCCCACTTCGCCGGCATTGAAATGGCTGCCACGGATTTGTCTCCCATTTATCACCGTACCCACGGCAATGCCTGTACCTACATTTACGTATATGAAGTTTTTGGAAATTTGTCCGAATCCCCAGACACGTTCGGCTCTTGTAGCGCTCTTCACATCATTGTCTATATGGCAAGGCATGCCATATATGTCCGACAGTTCCTTTGCCAACTCAATCCGCTGTGTCCTGCTCGGGTCAATCTGCAGCCAGACACCTTCGTTGGGATCTACACGCCCTATCAGCCCAACACCCATCGCTACCGGTTTCTGGTCATACCAGCCCACGGTACGGATATAATCATCGAGCGACGACTTGATGATTTCCAGTGCAGCCTGCTGATTAAAGTAACCGGAGTCATATTTCTTATACCTCAAAATGTTGCCACGGCTATCCATTTCGCCAATCAGCAACTTCGTGCCTCCTAAATCAAGACCTAAATACGTTTCCATTTTTTATATGCGTTTTTTAATATTGTTTACTGTCCACAATATTACGCACTATCAGGGAGACAAGGGTTTATTCTCTGACAAAAAAGGTTTAATACTTGTCAGCGGTGGTTCAAAAGCAGTCTTCATGGCTCTAAATTTTGCTGGGACTGGTGCCAAACTGCTTTTTGAAGCATGTACTGAAATATTTCGGGTCAGAAAATCCGACCATATTCGCCACTTCCCCTATCGAATATTTCCGGGAAACCAGCAGCTCTTTTGCCTTGTTCAAACGGACAATGCGGATGAAGTCATTCGGTCCCTGCCCGGTCAGCGTCTTTATCTTATTGTAGACAGAAGTGCGGCTCATGCCCAGCATCCGGCAGAAGTCATTGATGGAGAATTCCGAATCGGACAACTCCTCCTCAATCACTTTCATAACCTTGTCCAGGAACTCCTTGTCCAACTGGCTGGTATAGTCTGTCTCTTCGGGCTGCGCATCCATCGCCAACACGGTTTCGCGCAAATGCTGCCTATTCTGAAGAATATTCCTGATACGCACTTTCAGCACAGACAAGTCGAAAGGCTTGATGATGTAGTCATTGGCACCGGCCTCCAGTCCGAAGATGATATTTTCCCTCTCACTCAGTGCGGTCAGTAATATAATAGGTATATGGCTTGTTTCTACCGATGATTTCAGAATCCGGCACAATTCATCACCTTCCAGTACCGGCATCACAATGTCCGAGATAATGATATCAGGATTGATTTCCCTTGCCGTCTCCAATGCCTTTCCGCCGTCGGGCACGGCAACTACCTTATATTCGGAAGACAAGCTGTCCACCAGATACTCCCTCATATCCGCATCGTCCTCCGCCAGAAGAAGGACATTCTTCCTGGCACGTTCCGTTTCTTCATGCACAGCCCCGGTAGCGGCCTGAGCTTCTTCCTGGCCGTCAGCCTTCGCTTCCACCGCCACGCTCGCCTTTATCCTCTGCGGGAAAGTTACCGTAAACGTAGTTCCCTGCCCTTCCACGCTACTGAAAGAGATGGTGCCGTGATGCTGTTTCACAATGCGGCGCGTAATCATCAGACCGATACCCGAACCGGTTTCCTCAAAGTTCATGGCATTCTGGGCTCTATAATATTCGTGAAAAATATTGCCCTGCTCCTCTTTCGGAATGCCGATACCCGTATCCTTCACTTCAATAGTCCACTTCTTTCTTGCAGTCTTCACCAGTATGTGAATGACCCCCTTCTCTGTATACTTCAAGGCATTGGAGAGCAGATTGTCTATGATATGATCCATCTTCTCCCGGTCAATCCAAACCTTGGGCATATCCGGCTCCACCTCCAACTCTATCCCGACGCTCTTCTGCATGGCAGCTAAGTGAAACTCCGCCATTTTTTCCTCCAGATAAGCCTTAATGTCGTATGGAGAAACCTTCAGACACTCCTCGGCATGCAGTTCCGTTTTCTGCAACTCAAGCAGTTGAGTAATCATTCCCATCAGTTTTTCCACATTCTTCATAGCCACCGCAACGGTTTTCTTACCCTGCTCCGGAAGTCCCTCCTGCGCTTCGAGCTCGCTCAGCGGAGCCTTTATTAAAGTAACCGGTGTACGGATATCATGGGCTATACTGATAAAGGAACGTATCTTGTCCCTTATACGCCCCTCGTTCACCTTATGCCTCCTATACTGCACAAATATGTAGACAAAGACAGACAACAAGATGAAATAGATGAACAGCGCCCACCACGAAACCCAGTAAGGGTTATGAATGACAATGTCCAGACTTCTTTCTCCCACCTGCTGCCCGGTGTATTTATCAAATGCCCGCAAGCGGAATACATACTTACCGGACGAGAGATTCATATAGCTCACGTTCCGCACTGAATTGGAGTGTTCCCACTCTTCATTGTGATTTTCGAGCCTATACTCATACCTAATACGATGCGGGACTGCAAAGTTGATGGCAGAGAAGGAAATTGAGAAGGAGTTTTGATTATACTTCAAATCTATTTTCCGGGTATCATTGATATTCGTTTGCAAAAGAGAGCCTTTCATTCCCGCTTTGACCGATTCGTAAAGCAGTTTAAAGTCTGTCAGAATCAGCTCAACGGGTGCATGAGTCCCCAAGTCCAAAGACGGGAGAAAGGAAAGAACCCCTTCTGCGGTGCCGAAAGCAAGACATCCATTCTTCAACTTAAGGGCAGCATTCGGATTGTAATATCCCCAGCTGACATCCAAAAAATCATTGGCACTGATGATAATATCCCGGGAGCAGTCCAAGCAATACAATTCCTTCTCCGTACTGAACCAGATACGCCCTTCGTTATCCTCCAGCAGGCTGTTGATGGAATTGGAAACCAGATTGTCATCTACGGTATAGGCATGCGCCTCTTTCCCATCCGGCCCAACACGTATAAGGCCTTCCCCGTCTGTAGCCAGCCAGGTATCGCCGGATGAGGACTGCATCAGGCAACGGACAGGATAATGCAGAGAGATGTCTCCAAACGTCTGATGCCACTGCGTGTCTCCCGACTTCTTATCAAAGACGGCCAACCCGCTGCAACCGGCAATCAGTAATGAGCCCCCCTTACCCGGCTTTATGTCACCTATGCAATCAATCGGGTAATATGTATAAGTATCCGTCCGTATATCGTAACGGGTAAACTCTCCTTCAATACCACCGAACCAGACATAATCCCCTTCCGCATAAATGGCATAAACATAGTCGGTGGCCATTCCCTTCTCCGGATGTGCATTTCTTTTCTCTTTCTTCTGTACCCGTCCGGTCTGTTTATGAATACAATAGACACCGATACCATAGCCACCTACCCAGATGTTTCCCCCGGAGTCTTCGGCAAGTGCCAATACCACTTTGCCACTATATTCCGTACCGTCCAGATAGTGGGTCCATTTGCGTGACCGAGGTTGATAGAGGCTGACGCCGTTGTTTGTACCATACCAATAATCTCCCTCCGAGTCCTGAAACATCACATTTACATGGTCCGACTTCAGGGAATTATCATTATTGCGTTCGTGCCTGATTCTATAGACATCCGGCATCTCCAGATCCAGATAGCTGATGCCATTCGTAGAAGTGCCAATCCATACAACTCCGGATTCATCCACACAAATATCGGATACCGTATTACCACTCAAGCTTTTGTCATCATCCCCGTTATTCATATAATGGTTCAAAAGTTCTCCGGTAGCGACATCCATGCAAAAAACACCTGCACCGTCGGCTCCCACCAGCAGCAAATTATCCTTTGTCTTTGCAAACGAACGGATAGGTACATGAGGAATCCGGTCATTCAAGGAATGTATTTGCCCTTCGGGACCGTCAAGCACAAATACGCCGTTTGAAAAGGTACCGATGAACAGCTTCGCTCCGAAGACATAGAGCGATTCCACATGCATCTCTGTATGCAGGTCAACCGGCCTCGTCTCAAAAGACGAAGAACCTGCCGCTCCTGCCTTCGTCAGCCGGAAGACACCCTTGTCGGTGCCTGCAAAAAACACTTCATCTTCCATTTGGACCATGCAACGGACAGATTGCCCCTTCAATCCGGCAAAAGACAGTCCTGCACTTTCTTCCCAAGAATAAAGCCCCTTCGACATACACAACCACAAACGGTTTTCGTCATCAAACAGCATATTATACAATACCGGAGAAGGCAGGTAATCGGCCAAGTCCACACGCAATTGGAAAGAGTCCGTCAGTTTGTTGTATGCATAGATTTTTCCATTCTTCAATGCAACCCAGACAATACCCTCCTTATCACACATCATGGTAGTGGAAGACTGGATATTGTCCCTGGAATCAATCATTCCGTCCAGCTTGTAATGCTTGATTTCATTCCCGTCATAACGATCTATCCCGACATGAGTATACACCCAGACAAATCCGGCTGAATCCTTGTTTATCTGGAATACTTGCCGACTGCCCAATCCCTCCTTGATACCCAAGGTGCGGAATGAACCGGCAAACAAGTCAGCGGACAAAAAAACGAACACCCATAACAGCAAAAATGTACATGTAACGGATTTATATGGAAACGGATATGGAGCAGACATAGGTCATATATTGTTTTTCGGATGCAATATTACGCATAAATATAAAAAAAACGGTCGAAAAACTATCCGAATAGGTTCGATTTCTATTACTTTTGCCTTCCGAAACCAACAAATCATGAGAAGCCATGCTCAGTAAGTTCAAATTAAACCAGCTCTATTTCAAGGACACACAGTTTGCCAACCTCATGACACGGCGCATTTTCAACGTCCTTCTGATAGCCAATCCTTACGATGCTTTCATGCTGGAAGATGACGGCCGCATCGACGAAAAGATATTCAATGAATACACTTCGCTCTCCTTGCGCTACCCTCCCCGTTTCACGCAGGTTTCCACTTGCGAGGAGGCGCTGACACAGCTGTCCTCCATCTCTTTCGACCTCATCATCTGCATGCCGGGCACGGGAGACAACGACAGCTTCGACGTGGCACGATACATCAAAAACCTGTATGAACAGATTCCGATGGTGATACTTACCCCTTTCAGCCACGGCATCACCAAGCGTATTGCCAATGAAGACCTCAGTCCCTTTGAGTATGTGTTCTGCTGGCTGGGAAACACCGACTTGCTGGTTTCCATCATCAAGCTGATAGAGGACAAGATGAACCTGGAGCACGACGTCAACGAAGTGGGTGTGCAGCTCATCCTGCTGGTGGAAGACGGCATCCGCTTTTACTCCTCCATCCTGCCCAATCTGTATAAATTCGTATTGAAGCAGAGCCAGGAATTCTCTACTGAAGCACTGAATGCCCACCAGCGCACACTGCGCATGAGGGGACGTCCCAAAATTGTACTGGCACGTACCTATGAAGAAGCCTTTGGCATCTACCAAAAATATAAGAATAATATATTAGGTGTCATCACCGACGTACGCTTCCCCCGCGTAGAACGGGGCGAGAAGGACGGACTGGCCGGTATCAAGCTCTGTGCCGCCATCCGCAAGGAAGACCCGTTTGTACCCCTTATCATACAGTCCAGCGAATCGGACAACGTAGCGTATGCAGCCAAATACGATGCCGCCTTCATCGACAAGAATTCCAAAAAGATGGATGTGGACCTGCGCCGTATTGTATCAGACAATTTCGGCTTCGGCGACTTTATCTTCCGCAACCCGGACACGCTGGAAGAGATTGCCCGCGTAAAGAATCTCAAAGAGCTGCAGAACATTCTTTTTGCTGTTCCGGCAGAATCATTCCTTTACCACATCAGCCGCAACCACGTCAGCCGCTGGCTCTACTCGCGTGCCATGTTTCCCGTGGCAGAGTTCCTGCGGCCCATCACCTGGAATAGCTTGCAAGACGTGGATGCCCACCGTAAAATTATCTTCGAGGCTATCGTGAAATACCGCAAGATGAAAAACCAGGGAGTAGTGGCAGTCTTCAGGCGCGACCGCTTTGACCGATACTCCAACTTTGCCCGTATTGGCGACGGTTCGCTGGGAGGCAAGGGGCGCGGACTGGCTTTCATCGACAACCTGGTGAAGCATCACCCCGAGTTCGAAGAGTTTGAGAATGCCCGTGTCGCCATCCCCAAGACCATCGTGCTCTGTACCGATGTGTTCGACGAGTTTATGGATACCAACAATCTGTATCAGATAGCCTTGTCCGATGCCGACGATGACGTCATCCTGCGCTACTTCCTCAAAGCAAAGCTGCCCGACCGCCTGGTGGAGGACTTCTTCACCTTCTTCGACGTGGTGAAGTCGCCCCTTGCCATCCGTTCGTCCTCGTTGTTGGAAGACTCGCACTACCAACCCTTCGCCGGTATCTACAACACCTATATGATTCCCTATCTGGACGACAAGTACGAGATGCTGCGCATGCTGAGCGATGCCATCAAGGGAGTATATGCTTCGGTCTACTTCCGCGACTCGAAGGCATACATGCAGGCAACGAGCAATGTTATCGACCAGGAAAAGATGGCTGTCATCCTACAAGAGGTAGTGGGCAACCAGTATGGTGACCGCTACTACCCCAGCATGTCCGGCGTGGCACGTTCGCTCAACTACTACCCCATCGGCGACGAGAAGGCGGAAGAAGGTATCGTCAATCTGGCACTCGGCTTGGGCAAATATATTGTGGACGGCGGCATGACGCTCCGCTTCTCGCCCTATCACCCCAACCAGGTGCTGCAAACCAGCGAAATGGAGATTGCCCTCAAAGAGACTCAGACCCGCTTCTATGCCCTCGACCTGCGCAATGCCGGTCACGACTTCTCCATCGACGACGGCTTCAACCTGCTGAAACTGCACGTCAAAGAAGCGGAAAAGGACGGAGCACTGAACTACATAGCCTCCACCTACGACCCTTACGACCAGATTATCCGCGACGGGCTTTATCCCGGTGGACGCAAAGTCATCACCTTTGCCAACATCCTGCAACACGACGTATTCCCCCTGCCACGCATCCTGCAACTGGCTTTGAAATACGGAGAGCAGGAGATGCGCCGTCCCGTAGAGATAGAGTTTGCCGCCACCATGAGCCGTGAGAAGGACAAAACCGGCACCTTCTACCTGCTGCAAATCCGCCCGATAGTCGACACCAAGGAGATGCTGGATGAAGACCTTACCGCCATTCCGGACGACCAGGTACTGCTCCGTTCCAACAACTCATTGGGACATGGCATCATGAACGAGATACATGACATTATCTATGTGAAGACAGACGACTATAGTGCCTCCCACAACCAGGAGATTGCCTGGGAGATAGAGAAGCTGAACCAGCAGTTCCTGGACGAAGGCCGCAACTATGTCCTTGTAGGTCCCGGACGCTGGGGTAGCAGTGACACCTGGCTCGGCATCCCCGTGAAGTGGCCGCACATCAGCGCTGCCCGCGTGATAGTGGAAGCCGGACTGACCAACTACCGGGTAGACCCCAGCCAGGGAACCCACTTCTTCCAGAACCTGACCTCCTTTGGAGTGGGATACTTTACCATCAACGCCTTTATGAATGACGGCGTATACAACCAGGAATTCCTGAATGCACAGCCTGCCGTACACGAGACGAGGTACCTGCGGCATGTACATTTCCGCCAGCCGATGGTGGTAAAGATGGATGGCAAGAAGAAACTGGGAGTGGTGCTGATGCCCGAAGAATAAATCAGTCCGTCAGCCGATGCAGCACAATCATCACCACCTCTGCGGGGGCAAACATGCGGATGGCCTTCTGCGAAGTGCCGATGCCGTTGGTGACAATCATCGGGATATTCTTTGAGTTGTACTTCAGCCCGGAGAGGAACCGCTGCCCGTAGTGCGAGGGGACTATCGGTGCATAAAGCCCGAACAGCGTCACCTGCCCGCCATGCATGTGTCCGGCCAGGATGAGGTCGGAGTTTGTCACCGGGACGTCCTCGGCATAGTCCGGCGTATGCGTCAGCAGGATTACGAAATCGTCGGGCGAAAGGCCGAGTGTGGGCGATATGCCGTTCTTGCCCAAGTCGAAAGGATTGCGCACGCCCGCCACAAGAATCCGCTCACCGCCACGCCGCAGGGTGTCCACCTTATGCTCCAGCAGATGCATGCCATAATGCCTCATTTCGCGCACGATGTCGTCATAGCAAGCCTCGTAGTCATTGTTGCCAAGCACGGCATAGGTGCCCAACGGCGTCTTCACTTGCGCCAGGGCAGCCATGACGGGCGGCACGTACTGGCAGCCTTCGTGAAAGTCACCGCCAATCAGCAGCACGTCGGCCTTCTGGTCTATGAGCAGGCGGACCAGGTCCTTCAATCCCTCCTCCTTCAGCAGGCTTTTGTAGTGCAGGTCGGAGACAAAGGCGATGCGGAAGCCCTCGAAGGCGGCAGGCACGTCGCGATGCGTGAAGTCGTACGTCTTAATGCGGCTGACGCCCTTATAGGCCGAGCCTACGTGGGTGGTTTTCGATGTGATTCTTGTACCTCGCTGCACAATTACCTTTTGTACCGGTGCCGTTTTCTTTATCTGCTGTTTCTTTACCTCGCCCTTCGCCGGCTGGCGGCGGACATTACGCAAATCAGACTGGTCAAAGGTGAACATCGGCGAAAGGCGGGCAGGCAACCCGATAGTATCGCCAAGCTGCGTGCTGTCTGCCTGCATGACTGGCTGCGGCAACGACACGGTAATCATCCGCTTGGAACGGCAGGAAGACAAGAGCAGCAGAGAAAGAATGGATATGTAGACTAACTTCTTCATCATAAGTGGGTACAAATATAGGGATTTTCAGTATTTTTGCTGGCAGATGCCGAACTAAATTGGAACTACGATGAACGAGATTAAACAGAATTCACCCTACGCATGGTTTCTCGCCGCCCGCCCCAAGACGTTGACGGGAGCCATCATCCCGGTATTGCTGGGCAGTGCCCTTGCCTTCAGCGACGGACAGTTCAAGACCGCACCCGCCCTGCTGTGCGCCCTCTTTGCCTGCGGCATGCAGATTGCCGCCAACTTTATCAACGACCTCTTCGACTTCCAGAAAGGGACCGACCGTCGGGAAGACCGGCTGGGGCCGCAGCGCGCCTGCGCCGAAGGTTGGATTACGCCGGCAGCCATGAAAACCGGCATCGGCATCGCACTGACACTGTCGTGCCTGGCAGGGCTGGCAGTGCTGTTCACCGTCTGGGGGCAGCTGCCCCACGGAGGCTGGGAACTGGTGGTGCTGGGCGTGGTGTGCATACTGTTTGCTTTCCTCTATACCACGCTGCTCTCCTATCGGGGCTGGGGCGACGTACTGGTGCTGGTGTTCTTCGGCTTCGTGCCCGTATGCGGCACCTACTACGTGCAGGCCTATACGCTGAATATGGATGTGGTGGTGCTGTCGCTCGTCAGTGGCCTCGCCATAGACACCTTGCTGATGGTGAACAACTATCGCGACCGCGAGCAGGATGCCGTGAGCGGCAAGTGTACGCTGGTGGTACGCTACGGCAAGAAGTTCGGTGAGAATATGTATCTGGCACTGGGCATCGCCGCCGTGCTGCTCTGCTTCTGGTTTGTCTACACGGGCAAGCTGACTCCGCTGGAATTTATCTGGGCTCCCTGCGTCTATCTCTATATGCACGCACTGACGTGGCGCAAAATGATACAGATAGGTAGCGGTAAAAAGCTGAACAGCATACTGGGCGAGACGTCGCGCAATATGCTGTTCTTAGGATTACTGTTAGCGGTGGCGCTGAATTGAGAGGTTAGAGGTTAAGGATTAGCGGTTAGACCCTAATCCCTAAACCTTAACCTCTACCTCCATACATCTGTTCGTAATACTTCTGATAATCACCGCTGGTCACTTCTTCCACCCACGGCTGGTTGTTCAGGTACCATTCAATGGTCTTGACGATGCCGACCTCGAACTTCGTCTCCGGATACCAGCCCAGGGCATTGGTAATCTTTGTGGGGTCGATGGCATAACGCTGGTCGTGACCTAGGCGGTCTTTGACGAAGGTGATAAGGTCTTCGTTTATCCAGCTGATGTCAATCGTGCCGTCGGCGGCTTTTACTTGTTTCTTCAGCACTGCACGGTAACGGGGTTCTTCCTCCATCAAGCGGCGGACGGTGGCAATAGTCAGCTTCACGATTTCAAGATTGGTCTTTTCGTTGTGACCGCCTACGTTGTAGACTTCGCCTTCCACACCCTCGCGGACAACCAGGTCGATAGCTTTGCAGTGGTCTTCCACGTAGAGCCAGTCACGCACGTTACTGCCGTCGCCATAGACGGGGAGGTTCTTGCCTTCGAGAATATTCTTGATGATAAGCGGAATCAGCTTTTCGGGGAAGTGATAAGGACCGTAGTTGTTGGAACAGCGGGTGATAGTGACGGGCATCTTATAGGTATCGTGATAGGCCATCACTACCATATCGGCACTCGTCTTGCTGGCGCTGTAAGGGCTGTGCGGGCAGAGCGGGGTTTGCTCTGTGAAGTAGCCTTCGGCACCAAGTGAGCCGTAAACTTCGTCGGTAGACACTTGATGGTAACGAACGCCTTTGCGCCAAGTGGGATAACCGGACTCGTCCTTACCCGTGACCCAGGCACGGCGGGCGGCATCGAGCAGGTTTTGTGTACCCAGGATGTTGGTCATCAGGAAAAGCTGGGGATTCTCTATGCTACGGTCTACGTGGCTCTCGGCAGCAAAATTCACTACGTAATCGAATTTATACTTGGCAAACAGTTCGTCGGCAAGCACGCGGTCGCAGATGTCACCTTTTACAAAAAAGCAACGTTCATCGTCAATGTCATTGGCAATGGTGCCCAGATTGCCTGCGTAGGTCAAGGCATCCAGTATCACCACTTTAATATCATTATGTTTTGCCAGGATATATTTAATATAGTTGGCGCCGATAAAACCGGCGGCACCGGTTACGAGATAAGTCTTCATGAGAATTAAAAATTATAAATTAAAAATTAAAGTCAGCGGGCCTTTATAGGAGAACTATTCTCCTTCTCTTTTTGGGGAACAAAGAGTTCATCGCTTCGATTCAGCCAGTTCCATCAGGTATTTGCCATATTCGGTCTTGCCAAGCTGTTCACCCAAGCGATACAGCTGGTCTACATCTATCCAGCCCTTGCGCCAGGCAATCTCTTCGATACAGCTCACGCGGAAGCCTTGACGGTTCTGGATGGTGGCGACAAAATTGCTGGCTTCCAGCAGGCTGTCGCAATTGCCGGTGTCGAGCCAGGCAAAGCCACGGCCGAAGAGCTCCACTTTCAGCGTGCCCTCGTCCAGATAGAGACGGTTGAGGTCGGTAATTTCGTATTCGCCGCGAGCAGAGGGCTTCAAGGAGGCGGCTTTCTCTGTCACGGTGGAGTCGTAGAAGTACAGTCCGGGGACGGCATAGTTGCTTTTAGGATTGACAGGCTTTTCTTCCAGCGAGACGGCTTTGCCGTTGGCATCAAACTCCACTACACCGTAGGCACGGGGGTCCTTGACGTAATAACCAAAGATGCAGGCACCCTTGTCTATGGAAGCGGCACGCTTCAGCATGGCGGAGAAGCCTTGACCGTAGAACATGTTGTCGCCCAGAATAAGGCAGCCCGGTCCGCCGTCCAAGAACTCTGCACCCAGCACAAAGGCTTGTGCCAGTCCGTTGGGATTCTCTTGTATCTTATAGGAAAAGGACATACCGAGTTCTTCGCCGGTTCCCAGCAGCTCGCGGAACATGGGTAAGTCACGTGGAGTAGAGATAATAAGCACTTCGCGAATTCCCGCCAACATCAGTGTAGAGAGCGGGTAGTATATCATCGGCTTGTCGTAGACGGGCATTATCTGCTTGGAGATAGCCTTGGACAACGGATAGAGACGAGTGGCACTGCCACCTGCAAGAATAATTCCTTTCATATTTCAGTTCTTTTTCGGTGATACTTCAAAATGGAGAATAAAATAAGAAGGAGGACGATGCCCCACGGCTCTACTTGCTATTCGGGTACAAAGATAATGGAAAAATTCGATTAAGTGAAGGCTTGGTTTCATCTTTTTACTTCATTGCTTTGCTTACTCCGGTACATTGTTTTGCTTACTTCAGTGCGTAACGGCCGTCATGTCTTATCCTGATATAGGTAGACACATTTACAAACTAATAAATGTGTTACTATT
>OGZW01002283.1_pt1 | contig 15078 bp, 10 predicted proteins | sample 1577001 | NCBI WGS metagenome assembly OGZW01 (sample SAMEA3541519, study PRJEB24748) | human gut metagenome | biome: human gut; feature: human-associated habitat; material: faeces | place: China | collected 2012 | reverse complement strand
GAAGGCTTTCATCACGTGATACATGTCCACGTCTCCTTCCAGGTGGTTGGCTTCGTAGAAATTGCCTTCGGCGTCGCGTTGTGTACTGCGCAGATGGACAAAGTTGATGCGGTCGGCAAATTGCTGCATGATGGCTGCACAATCGTTGGCGCTGCTTACACCGAGCGAACCGGTGCAGAGGCAAAGACCGTTGCTCTTGTTGGGAACAGCGTCAATCAGTGCCTGGAAATCGGCAGCACAGCTCATGATGCGTGGCAGGCCGAGGATGGAGCACGGTGGGTCGTCCGGATGGATAACGAGCATGACACCTGCTTCGTCGGCTACCGGAGTGATTTCTTGCAGGAAATAGATCAGGTTGGCACGCAGGCGTTCCGGAGTGATGCCCTTGTAGCGGTCCAGTTCCTGTTGGAACTGTTCCAGGGTGAAGCTTTCTTCTGAGCCGGGAAGTCCGGCAATCATGTTGCGTACAAGCAGTTGTTTGTCTGCCTCTGTCATCTGTTCGAAGCGGGCACGGGCTTTGGCCTTTTCTTCATCGGTGTATTCGCCTTCTGCACCGGGACGACGTAGCAGGAAGAGGTCGAAGGCGATGAAAGAGGCACGTTCAAAGCGGAGGGCACGACTGCCGTCGGGTAGTTCGTAGGCGAGGTCGGTACGTGTCCAGTCCAGTACGGGCATAAAGTTGTAGGTGACAATGTGAATGCCGCATTTGCCCAGGTTACGCAAGCTCTCTTTATAGTTGTCGATATACTTCTGGAAGTCTCCGGTTTGGGTCTTGATATGTTCGTGTACGGGTACACTTTCTACTACAGACCAGCGCAGACCGACGGCTTCAATCATTTCTTTCCGTTTCTTGATTTCCTCTACTGTCCATATTTCCCCGTTTGGAATATGATGCAAGGCGTTTACAATGCCGGTAGCCCCGGCTTGTTTGATGTCCCAAAGGCTTACCGGGTCGTTGGGACCGTACCAGCGCCAGGTTTGTTCACAAAGAATCATGTTATTTATTGTTTGATGATTTGCAATTTACTATTTACATGGCGAATGCGTTGAACCCTCCGTCCACTACAGCCACCGTACCGGTGACAAAGCTGGAAGCATCGCTGATGAGGTATTGGATGGTTCCGCAAAGCTCTTCTGCACGGCCCATACGTCCGAAGGGAGTTTGGCGAATCACATCTTGCCCACGTTCCGTGTAGCTTCCATCCGGGTTCGTCAGCAGGGCACGGTTCTGCTCTGTGAGGAAAAATCCGGGTGCGATGGCATTTACACGAATACCTTCGCCAAACTTTTTGGCAACTTCTGTAGCCATGAAAGCTGTGAAATTGGAGATACCGGCTTTTGCGGCAGCATATCCGGCTACGCGCGTCATGGGGCGGAAAGCAGCCATGCTGGAGAAGTTGACAATAGCGCCTGCCTTCTGCTCCACCATTGGTTTGAGGAAGACTTGTGTAGGCAGTACGGTACCGGTCAGGTTTAATTCCAGCACCCGTTGGAATTCTTCTATCTTCAAATCGAAGAATGTACCCGTAGGCGCGATGGTGGCACCCGGCATATTTCCACCGGCTGCATTCAGCAGGGCATCTATGCGTCCATAGGTTTTCAGAATATCAGCCAGGTTCTGTTCCAGCAGTTCACGGTTCGTCACGTCGGTTGTCAGGAACATGGCTTCTCCACCGTTTGCCTTGATTTCTCTGGCAATGGCGTCCCCTGTTTCTGCCTTGCGTCCTAAAACAACAACCTTTGCACCTTCTTCTGCCAGATGAAAGGCGATGGCTTTCCCCAATACTCCCGTTCCACCGGTTATAACCACTACTTTGTCTTTGATGTCAAATAAGTTTTTCATGATTCATTCATTTAAAATTACGTTGTGTTTTATTTGATTAACATTGCAAAAATACGGAATAATCTGTTGCACTGCATTTACAATCGTACAGAAAATATGTGCTTATTGTTTAGGTGATGGACTTCTGTAATATCAATAAACTCTCCGGTCCCATATTGAACAGCAGGTCTATGATGCTCAAGTTGGGCAGAAACCCGAGTCTCTCTTGAAACACCTGATAATAAGGTTGTGGTGAGAATTCTGTATCTTCCAGGGCAAAATCCTTTTTCGGATGAATGCGTTCGCGGAAATCTGTCTCATGCGGAGCAAACTCAGTCCGGTATCCGGTAGTACGTGTCATATCCGGTTGCAAGTCTATCAAGGAACAGACGAGGTGGCAAAGTTCTTCGTTGAAATCGGCTAAAAACTCATATTTCTTTTCATAAAAAGGGCGGAAATCATCTTTGTAATATTCAAAGAAAGGTGTATGGTTGTATGCCGATTCAATGGCATTCCAGTGCAGATGACGCCAGTTGCCGTGGTCGGAGATACGGATATCACGCATCGGGCATTTCGGTGTGTTGGGCTTGACTGTGGGAATGGAAAGGGCAAGTTCACCGTCGGGCGCAGCAATGGTGCAACGGTTACGATACGTCTGTTTGGTATAATGGTCGTACTGTTCGATATATATATGGTCGTATGCCAACAGTTTGGTATAGTATTCAACCGGAGCCAGATAGGCGGAAGAAAGATAGACGGTCATTTGAATTGAGCATTTAAGAATTAAAAATTAAAAAATAAGAACCGGCAGGAGTTACTGCCTGGTACTTTATCATTTGGCTGTTTGATTATCACTTTATTCTTCTCCATATCCTGTCCCAGCGATACCCGTTGAAAAATCCCGTATCCTGCTCCTTTGAGAACCAGATGACGGCAGCCTTTCCGATGACATGGTCTTTGGGGACAAGTCCGAACAAGCGGGAGTCTGACAGGTTTATCGAGTTGTTGGCACCCACCCAATAGTAATCTTTCATAAAGTAACAATGCTGTACAGGTTTTCCTTCTATGTATAGTGTATCATTTTTGATGTCTGCCCGTTTCCTTTCATGCAACACCAATGTGTTGCGCAGCAGTGTTATGTTCCAGGGATATACACGTACGGCTTTCCCTTTGCCGGGGATGATGAGAGGTTTCAGTACGTCAACCGAGTCTTCTTTATCGGCAGGCTCTATCCAGTTGTTTGTTCCTAAGGCCTGTTCCAACAGATAATACTCGTACCTGCTGAAGCTGCGTACGTTTTTTGCCGTATCCTGTCCCAATAATACGTTGGGGCGGATAGAAAGGATAGTGAGCAGTGAGTCTAACTGCTTCTCTTTTTTCCGAGGATATGTATAAAGGAACTTCTGGTCGGGAGCGTTTTTTTCCGAAGGAATTACGGAGAAAAGAGAATCTACCCACAAAGTATCTCCCGGTACTCCCAGGCAACGGCCGATGTATACTTCTCTCTGGTCGATTGCTGTTTGTGAGAGGTTGGCTGGGTTATTGAATACAAGAATGTCATCCTTACGTACTGGTTTGTCGCCCCAACGGTGATACCCCCATAAGCTTATGAAAGGCAACCGTAGTCCGTAGCTCCATTTGTTTACCAGGATACGTTCACCGCGGTACAGTGAGTTTTCCATTCCTGTGGAAGGAATCAGATAGGAAGTTGCAACGCAACTCCGGAGCAATATCACTGTAAGTATTACTCCGGTCAGGGTAGCTGCAATCTTCCAATTCCTTCTCCGCATAGTGTGTATTGATCGCTAACTTCCGGTCACTGTATTAATGTACCCACTTGAAGATGCGGTTCCAACGGATTTTTCCATCAAACCAACCACGGTCTTTATCTAATGAGAGCCAGACAACGATAGGCTTACCTACTACGTGGTCTTCCGGTACGAAGCCCCAGTAGCGGGAGTCAAGGGAATTATGGCGGTTGTCGCCCATCATCCAATAGTAGTCCAGCTTGAAGGTGTAGGTGTCTGTTTTTTGTCCGTTGATGTAGATACCGTCCGGTTTTTGTTCCAGTGTATTGCCTTCATAAGCTACGATGCAACGTTCGTAAATGGGCAGGTTATCTTTGTTCAGGGTAATGGTCGCACCTTTTTCCGGTATCCAGACTGGACCGTAATTATCCCGTGTCCACTTTGTATAGAGGTTTTGCGGATACATTTGTCCTGAAAGGTTTTCCGGTTCCATGACGATGCGGCTGACCAGTTTTTTATTGCCGGCGAGCGTATCGTACATTTTTTGGGTGAGGGGCAGGTGATACACCGGAGTCAGTCTGCCTTGAGCATCGCGGCGGTCCAATCCCATCTGCATAAGTCCTTCTTCATAAGTGAAGTCATCGGTCATCAGTATCTGGTCGTCGTTACTGATGCCCAATTCGCGAAACATCTCTTCCGGTATGTACGGGCCGGTGGTCTGTACGAAATAGTTGAGCTGCATCTCCTCCGGATTCTCGATGGCTTTTCCATCGATGTACACTTGTGTATCTTTGATTTGCAGGGTATCTCCCGGCAGGCCGACGCAGCGTTTTACATAGTTCTCGCGGCGGTCGACCGGACGTACCACAATATCACCGTACATTTGCGGATTGGTACGAATCAGATTACGGCCGGCATTGTAATAAAGGTCGTAGACGGTACGCTGCTGGTCGCGCGTCAGACTGTCCATATTGATTTTATTGGGATATACGCGCTGTCCTTCCCTGTAAGCCAGGTTGTAAAAATCTTCTTGCTGTCTGTTAAGCGCTACCGTATCACCCGCAGGAAAGTTGAACACGACAATGTCATTCAGTTTTACTTTTCCGAAACCCGGTACGCGTTTGTATTTCCATTGCGGCCATTCAATGTACGATTTGGTGTTGAATATCGGCAAAGTGTGTTGTGCCAACGGCATGGAAAGCGGTGTGTTCGGTACACGCGGACCGTAGCTCATTTTACTTACATACAGAAAGTCACCCACCAGCAATGATTTTTCCAGCGAAGACGAAGGTATCTGATAGTTCTGGAATATGTAGATATTCACAAAATAAACAGCCACCAAGGCGAATACAATGGCGTCTACCCAACTCATAATGCCACGTACAGCCGGATTCTTGGGTTTTTTCCAGAAACTCCAAGGTATCTTCTTGCTGATGTAGATGTCAAATATGAAAGGAAGAACAATCAGTCCCCACCAACTTTTCACCCAGACAAGGAACATCAGGTAAAGCAGGGTAACTATGCCGAATTTGACCCATTGGGCACGTGTTGCTTTTCTCATAATACTTTAGTCTTTTAAAAATGGAAATAAATCGCTCATGCCTAAGAAACCTTGTTTGTCGGCTGTATATTCTGCTGCCAACACAGCTCCCAAAGCAAAGCCGCTGCGGGTCTTGGCGTCATGGGTAATGGTGATGCTGTCTGCCTCTGAATCGTAGCGGATGCTGTGAATGCCCGGTACTTCTCCCTCGCGGATAGAGCTGACCGGAAGTTCGTCGGCAGCGCATTCGACAGAGCCTGACACGGTTCCATCCGGTGCTTGCAAGGTACCTTTTACCCAGCGGCTTTTGCGGTCGAGATTATCCAGAATACCTTCGGCCAGGGTAATGGCAGTGCCGCTTGGAGCATCCAGCTTGTGTATATGGTGAGTTTCGCTCATTGCTACGTCGTAAGCAGGGAATTGGTTCATGATCTTCGCCAGATATTTGTTGACGGCCGAGAATATGGCTACTCCCAGACTGAAATTAGATGACCAGAACAGGGTTTTTCCACCTTCGGAACAAAGCTTTCTTACCTCTTCACCATGTTCTTCCAGCCAGCCTGTACTGCCCGAAACCAATTTTACGTCTGCTTTGAAAGCTTTCATATAATTGTTGTAGGCTGCCGTCGGATTGGTAAATTCTATGGCGACATCGGCACTTTTGAATGCGGCCGATTCAAAATCCTCTTGGTTATTCACATCGATGATGCTGACAATTTCGTGTCCGCGGCTTAAGGCAATCTTTTCAATTTCCTTACCCATTTTTCCGTAACCGATTAATGCGATTTTCATTGTTTCTTTGGTTTTTATTCAGTTTATCAACGAACTATATGTCGCAAAGGTAATCTTTTTCTTACATTTGCGCACAACATTAACGATAAGTTAACAATGGAACAATTGCTGCATTACGTTTGGAAGCATAAGATATTTCCTTTAATGCCACTCCAGACAACCTCCGGACAGCCGGTCGAAGTGATAGATCCCGGTTTGCCGAATACTGATGCAGGCCCCGATTTCTTTAACGCAAAACTGAAAATAAACGGTACGCTTTGGGTGGGTAACGTTGAGTTGCATACGCAGGCTTCGGACTGGTTTCGTCACGGACATAACCGGGATACGGTTTACGATAATGTTATTCTGCATGTGGTGGGCGAGTCGGATTGCGAGGTGTACTATGCCAACGGCGGTATTGTTCCCCAGCTACTGTTGCACTGTCCGGACAATGTCCGCCGGCGTTATGACGAATTACGTCAGACGGAAATATACCCTCCTTGTTATTCTATTCTTGCTTCCTTACCGAAACTGACGGTCCATTCCTGGTTATCGGCTTTGCAGGTAGAGCGTTTTGAACAAAAGGCACAGGCCATTGCCGCACGTCTGGAGCGTTGCAACAATCATTGGGAAGATGTATTCTTTATTACCCTTGCCCGTAATTTTGGTTTCGGTCTGAATGGCGATGCTTTTGAAGCGTGGGCCGGTCATCTGCCTTTCCGTGCGGTAGACAAGCATCGGGATAGCCTTTTTCAGGTAGAGGCGTTCTTTTTGGGACAGGCCGGGCTTTTGGAAGAAGATTGGCAGGAGGATTGTTACTACCGGGAACTTCAGAAAGAGTTTCATTATTTGCAGCGCAAGTTTGAATTATCTGCTCCAGTGAGCAGTGACCGGTGGCGTTTTTTACGTTTGCGTCCCGGCAATTTCCCCCATGTGCGTCTGGCACAGCTTGCCTGGCTGTATCATAAGGAACAATCTTTGTTTTCACGAGTTATGGCGGCCGAAACTGCGGAAGATATAAAGAAGATAATATCCGCACGGACTTCGCCCTATTGGGAGACACATTTTACGTTTAAAAAAAGCTCACCCCATCAAGAAAAGCGTTTGGGAGAGAATGCTTTGAACCTTATTCTTATCAACACCGTTATCCCTTTTCTGTATGCTTACGGAATGCACAGAGCAGATGAACGGCTTTGTGACCGTGCCACTTGTTTTCTTGAAGCATTGAAAGCCGAGAACAATCATGTCACCCGTTTGTGGAGTGGAGCCGGACTTCCCGTTTATACTGCGGTCGACTCACAGGCTTTGCTTCAGCTTCAAAAGGAATATTGCGACAGGAAGGACTGTTTGCGCTGCCGCTTCGGTTATGAGTATCTGAGGAATAAGAAGTAACAGGTGTAAATTCCCGCCGGCTTTTCATTGTAAATTTCCGGCTTGTCGTATATTTGCACTTTAAATCGGAATAACTCGTATCTATTATGAAAGCTATTAATTTTGTTGTTTGTCTGTGCATGGCGTTTATGCTCTCAACTTTCAACAGTCTGGCAGCCGGAGAGGATTTCAAGTCATTTCTCCATAAGTTTACATCCAGTGCTTCATTTCAGTATTCACGTATCAAGTTTCCTTTGAAATCGCCTATCGTATTGTTGCAGGATGACGGCGAGACAGAGCAGACTTTTCCTTTTACCCGTGATAAATGGGCGTTGCTGGATAGTGAAACCTTGAAAGAAGGACGTATCACAGAAGAAGAAGGAGGAGTTTACATCTCACGTTTTACCCGGGATGAACCTGCCTATAAAGAATTTGAGGCGGGGTATGACGAGTCGGAGCCCTCGCTCCGGGTTGTGTTTGAGCTGGTGGATGGTAATTGGTATGTGACCGACTGCTATAATGATTGGTATAATCTCGACCTGCCTATCGGGGAGTTGGAAGAGACTGTTCGTACAATGCAGGAGGAGAATAAAAGCTTTGAGGAACTTCATCCTTAGACTCCTTATCATACAAAGAAAAAACTGTTCAACCGTATACTGAAGCGTATTTAGTATACGATTCAAATGGATTCAGTGTACGACTGAATAGACTCTTATTTATATATGTTGATAATCGGCGGGTTGTAAAATTGGATTTAGGTGGTTATAAATCATAACAAATGTTGCTGGCGCAGTTCTATGCACCACTTAACTTCTTCATGGGTAAAGCGTTGGTTTACGAAGTTGTTCTGTTCTGTATCTTGTATAAAGCGTTATAACATTTTTAGACCTCTTCTGTACGATTTATGTCGCTCTTTTTTCTGAAAGAGGACTTTCTTTGTAAACGGTATAGTAACCTTAAATGAACAAATATGATGCAATTTAGTAAATGGACAATGGGAGTAGGGATGCTCCTCGGAACTTTGTTACCGGTAAGTGCAGAAGCCCAGGTAGTGAAGAATGACAAACTGCTTTCTTTTGAAGACCCGCAAATACCGGTATTTATTTCGGGAACGGATTCCCGTTTGGAAATCAGTGATGAACATTATAAAGATGGTTTGCAGAGCTTGAGTTGGACATTTAATCCGGGGGCTGTGCTTTCTATCAAAAAGGATTTGAAGTTCGAGAAAAAAGACCCTACCGGAAAAGATACCTATCTTTCCGCTTTCATTGTATGGGTGTACAATGAGCAAGCACAGGATAAGAAAATAGAGTTTGAATTTTTAAAAGATGGAAAGAAATGCACTTCTTTCCCATTTGGAATCAACTTTACCGGTTGGCGTGCAGCATGGGTGTGCTATGAACGTGATATGGTGGGGACGCCGGAAGAGGGGATGAATGAAATCCGTATTATTGCTCCCGATACAAAAGGGAAGTTATATTTAGATCATATTATACCCGCCAGTAAGGTGGATGCCCGCCAGCAGACGGCTGACGTGCAAGTTCCGTTTGTGAATAAGGGAACTACCAATCATTGGCTTGTTATTTACGAACATTCTTTGTGGAAGCCGGATATACCCTTGACTGCCGTTAGCGAAACGCAGAAACAGGAAATGCGGAAAATAGAAAAACGCTTCAGGGATATGCTCTATACACCCGGAAGGTTGTCAGATAAGGAAATGACGGCTATCCGTAAACAGTATGACTACTATAAGATTACGTACAAAAACGGGAAAGTGAGCGGTCTGCCTATCTTCATGGTGCGTCAGGCGGAAGCTTACGAACGTATGATACCGAATTGGGATAAGGATATGTTTACCAAGCTGGGTATGGAAATGGACAAGTATTTCAAATTGATGAAACGTATTGCCATAGCCTATAACAATGCAGCGGATGTTGCTGCGCAGGATGAATTGAAGCAAAAGTTCCTTGCCATGTACGACCATATTACCGACCAAGGTGTGGCTTACGGCAGTTGTTGGGGAAACATCCATCATTACGGTTACAGTATGCGCGGACTCTATGTAGCCTATTTCCTGATGAAGGAGGTACTGAATGAAGCCGGCAAGCTGAATGAAGCCGAACGCACGCTGCGCTGGTATGCCATCACTAACGAGGTTTATCCTAAACCTACCGTAAACGGTATAGATATAGATTCTTTCAATACGCAGACTCAGGGACGTATGGCCAGTATCCTGATTATGGAGGATACTCCGGAAAAGCTGCAATATCTGCGTTCTTTCTCGCGTTGGTTGGATTATGGATGCCGTCCGGCTCAAGGATTGTCGGGTTCTTTCAAGAAAGATGGAGCTTGTTTTCATCATCGTAATAACTATCCTGCCTATGCTGTCGGTGGGTTGGATGGAGCCACGAATATGATTTATTTATTGAGCGGAACAGAGTTCAAGGTGTCTGAACTGGCGCATTCCACTGTTAAGAACGTGCTGCTCACGATGCGGTTTTATTGTAATTTGAAGCAATGGTCTCTTTCCATGTCAGGTCGTCATCCTAACGGAAAAGGAGAACTGATTCCCATTCAATATGCTACTATGGCTATTGCAGGAACACCGGACGGTAAGCAGGAATATGATGCCGACATGGCTGCTGCCTATCTGCGTTTGATGGCTTATGTCAATAGGCCCGATGAAGATGCTCCTGATTATCTTCCGAAGGCTTCCACTCGTCAAGAGTTGGAGATGAAGAAACTGCTTGAAGCACAGGGATTCCGCCCCGAACCCGATCCGCAAGGCAACCTTGCATTGGGCTACGGTTGTGTTTCCGTACAGCGTCGGGATAATTGGGCGGCTGTAGTGCGTGGACATTCCCGTTATCTGTGGGCTGCCGAACACTATTTTCCCGCCAATTTCTACGGCCGTTATCTGGCACATGGCAGTATGCAGATATTAACGGGTAAACCCGATGAAATGGTGACTTTTACTACTAGTGGCTGGCAAGAAAACGGCTTCGACTGGAATCGCATTCCGGGAGTGACGAGTATTCATCTGCCTTTTGAGCAATTGCGCGCCAAGGTATTGAATGTGGATGTTTACTCAGGTATGGAAGAAATGCTTTATTCCGATGAGGCCTTTGCCGGTGGGCTGTCCCAGGCCCGTCTGAATGGTAACTTCGGTATGAAGCTGCATGAGCATGACAAATATAACGGCTCTCACCGTGCCCGTAAGTCTTTCCACTTCTTTGACGGTACGATAGTATGTTTGGGTACGGACATTGAGAATACGAATACAGAGTATCCTACCGAGACGACTGTTTTCCAATTAGCAGCCATTACTCCTGAGAATCATAAATACTGGGATGGTTACAAGAGTGACGGACAGACTTATATCGATCCGAATGGGGTAGGGTACTATCTTTCCAAATCCTCTATGAGAAGTGCGAAATATGAAAAGAATTTCCCGCAGGTTACAGTCGGTGAACGAAGTACAAAGCCGACTTCGGGCGATTGGGTTTCCTTGACGCTGCAACATGGTAAGGCTCCGAGAGGTGCTTCTTATGAATATGCCGTATTGCCCCGTACGGACGCTGCTTCCCTGAAAGCATTTGCGAAGAAGCCTTCCTATAAAGTTCTTCAGCAGGATCGTAATGCCCACATAGTCCGTTCTTTGACGGATAATCTTACCTCTTATGTTTTGTTTGAAACTCCTCAAACGCTTCCTGCAGACGGTCTGTTACAGAAGGCGGATACTTCCTGTCTGGTTATGATTCGTGAAGATAGAGGCAAACTGTTACTGACTGTTTCCCAGCCGGATTTGGCATTGTACCGCGGTCCGAGTGATGAGGCTTTTGATAAGGATGGAAAGCGGATTGAACGGAGTATCTATTCCCGTCCGTGGATTGATAACGAGAGTGGAGAAATTCCTGTGACTGTTACATTGAAAGGTTGGTGGAAAGTAGCGGAAACACCGTATTGCAAACTTGTTTCGGCAGATAAGAAACAAACAGTGTTGCGTTTTACGTGTAAGGATACTGCAAGCTTTGATGTAGAGTTGTTGCGTAAATAGGTTTTGATTAAATCTTTTTTGTCATGACGGAATTAAAGAATATCATGTTTTGTGCAACTGCCTTTGCCCCCTCTTTATTGGGGGCCAAGGAGCTGCCTAATATTATTTATATAGTAACCGACCAGCAGACAGCTTCTGCCATGAGTTGTATGGGAAATACAGATGTACACACGCCGAATATGGATCGTTTGGCACAGGCAGGTATTTTATTTAAAAATGCTTATTGCTCCGCTCCGTTAAGCGGTCCTTCCAGGGCATCCATGTTTACGGGACATACTTCCCACGAAGTCGGACTCTCCCGAAACAACGTTCCTGTGGCCGATTCTTTGCGTACTGCCAGTTTAGGCTGGTTAATGCAACGTGCCGGTTATGAGTGTGCTTATGGTGGAAAATGGCATGTACATACCCCTTCCATGCCCGATGGTGAGTTCGGCTTTTCTACCATTCATCCGCATAATGATAATGGCTTGGCTGAAGCTTCCGTTGCTTTCCTTGAGCAGAAACATTCCAAACCCTTTTTTCTTGTAGTGGGTTTTGATAATCCCCATAATATCTGTGAGTATGCGCGCAGTCAGAACTTGCCATTTGGCAATTTGCCCGAACTTCCTCAAGATGAATGGCCCGGACTTCCTTCAAATTTTGCCCGTAATCCTTATGATGCCGATGTAATAGATTATGAACAGACATTGAACTATTCGGCTTATCCAACCCGTCATTATTCTCCTGATGATTGGCGGCGTTATCGCAGCCTTTACTTCCGGTTGGTGGAAAAGGTGGATGCTGAGATTGGTAAGATTGTCGATGCAATTGATAAACAGGATTTGTGGAAGAATACGGTAGTTATCTTTACAAGCGATCATGGTGATGGTATGGGTGCGCATCATTGGAACCAGAAATCGGCTTTATATGAAGAGGTAGTGAATGTCCCTTTGATAGTTACCCTTCCCGGAAAGAAGAATGCCGGCAAAGAAATGCCCCAACTTATTAATGAAGGTGTCGATTTCTTTGCTTCCGTATGTGACTGGGCGGGAATTTCCCTTCCTGGAGGTTTACATGGCGTCTCTTTTAGGTCTTTGGTGGAAAAAGCTGATCCTCAACAGGTACACCAGCCTTATATTGTCAGTGAGACTACATTTGATAAAGGAGTTGCCCGAGGTTGGGCCTTGCGTACTCCGCGTTATAAATATGTATTGTATGATAAAGGGCTGTATCGTGAGCAGCTTTATGACATGCTGAATGACCGCGGAGAAATGAGGAACTTGGCTATAGAGAAAAAATATCGGCAAATTCTCTTACAACATCGTGCTTATTTGAATGAGTGGATGAAACTGCATCATGTAGTTCAAATACGTCCTGAGGTGCATTTAATTCCGGATATGTAAATCGGAAAGTGTGTTAAAATGCTGATAATCTTACATCCTGTCATTAACTTTGCTTAGAATGTTCTTTCATTTCTGTCATTAAATCATCGTTGGAAGACGTTAGGCCGATAATGACCGAAAAGCATTTTGACACACTTTCTTTCTCTGTTTTTATTCTTATTGGTATGAAGATAGCAAATCGTTTACTGCTATCCGGTAATTGGTTAGTTTACTGGTTTTATGTATAGCTTTTTGGGCTTTACGGTTACCGTTGGGTAGCAGATATTCCCAAAAGTTCTTCATTTTCATCAATAACTGTGTTTCACCGCCTTGTAACTGTTCTTCATAGCTGTTGTATATCGCTGTATGTAGTTGTTTTATTTTGGATAGCATTTCATCAGGAGACAGTTTTCTGTTTTGCTGGTATTCCCAAGCTAAAGCCGGATTGGCAAGCAGACCGCGCCCTATTACAAGTCCTGCCAATCTCGGAAAACGTTCGGTAACAGTCTGTATATCTTCTATTGTATGCAGGTCTCCATTATACAACAAGGGTTTATCGCATCCATGATAAAAAGCCTCAAATCCGTTTAAATCTACCTCTCCTTTATATTGCTGTTTCCCTAAACGCGGATGCAGGATGATGTGGGATAGGGGAAGTGTATTCAGTAACGGTAGGAGTGCAAGGCATTCATTGGCGTTTTCCCAGCCTAATCTGAGCTTGACAGAGAAACGGATTTGAGGATATTTTTCTGTGGCGGCGGTCAGTAATTCTTTTATTTCTTCGGGATACGGCAACATTCCTGCTCCGTTATGCCGTTTGGCCAGCATGGGGAAAGGACACCCCAGATTGATGTCTGCTTCCTGGTAATTATGCTTGATAAAAAGGGATACAATCTGTTCCAATGTGCTTGGTTGGGGGGCAATCAGTTGGGGGATCAGGTGTATATTCCGATTGTTTTCCGGGTTTATATCACGTATGTCTTTTCGGTGGATTTCACCGTGTTCCATACGTACAAAAGGAGAATAATAGGTGTCGATACCACCGAAGATACAAGCATGTGCTTGTCGGTAAGCAGCATCTGTATATCCTTGAAGAGGAGCGAAATGAATAGGCAATAAATTCTTGTTCATAACCGCAAAGATACGTTTTTATTCTTTATCTTTTATAGGAATAACCATATTCCAAGAGTGTGACGCATTCTCGAATCCGCCGGGACCATCCATAGTGGCAAAGAAAATGTAAGTAGGTTTGCCGTTTTCAAAGAAAATAAAGGGGCGTTCCAGTTGCCCTTGCATCTCCACTTTTCCGTCTTCCCATTCTATGGTACGGGAATAGGCTTTGGGAGCCTTGTCTACTGTCCACTGGATACCGTTTTCAGAGTGTGCCATAACACCACCGCCCCGTTCTCCTGTAAATTTGGCTACATGGTCTTTGAATAGGATGTGATAGCCTTCGGTGTCTTTCCATAGGAAAGGGTCTTCGGCTTCACCTTGTCCGTCTACTTCAAAGATAGGCTGATTGTTGTTCAATACATGGTAAGGACCTTCTATTGCAGGAGCATAGGCTATTCCGAGACTCATTGCCGAATGTTCGTAATTGTTAGTGTAATGGCGCCCTTTGAAGATCATGAGAACTGAACCGTCTTCCTGTATGATTGGAGAAGGATTTGAGGTAAGGAAACTATAGAATGTACCCGGTTGGGTTTTGAGTATCGGTTCGTCCAGACGTTTCCAAGGACCATATGGAGAATCGGCTACAGCCAGCCCGATGCGCTTATTGGCGCGGGCAACGGTGCACCAGGGGCTGTCTAAGGTGAGTTGCGCGTATGTCGGTTCGGCAAACGGGTGTGTAGATCCCATATAAATGAGATAATATTTACCGTTTTGTTTCAATATGCGCGGATTGTGTGTAGAACGCCCGTCCCAATACTGTGCACCGCGTGCGGGAAGTGCGATATCACTGAAACGATAAGGTCCTTGCGGTATATCGGACACAGCATGTACAATTTCAGACGCGACCATCCATCCCGGATGAAATGGTAATTTCTTGGGAAACCGGGATACGAACATGTGATATTTACCGTCATCTCCCTTTACTATTGAGCTGCCCCATACCCAATAACCTTCGGATGCAAAGGCAGGTGTGCGTGGGGCTTTATCCAGGCGGTGAAACAAACGGTTTTCCGACTGCTGCTTTAACTCAACCAGGTTTTCTATTTTTTGCGCAGATGCTGTCAGAAGAATGAAAATATTAAAGAAAAGTATCAGCTTACACTGACTGCGGGCGTGCACGCCAGAAAGGACGAAACTACAGATATGCCGGAGCCGTGAGCTGTGACGTAAGCCAGCAGGCGGACCTGACCGACTACGTCGATGTGGAACAGGTGTCCGATTGTGTGGGAATCTGT
>OGZW01002281.1_pt1 | contig 15078 bp, 9 predicted proteins | sample 1577001 | NCBI WGS metagenome assembly OGZW01 (sample SAMEA3541519, study PRJEB24748) | human gut metagenome | biome: human gut; feature: human-associated habitat; material: faeces | place: China | collected 2012 | reverse complement strand
CTGAACCGGTGTTATTCCGGAAAAATCATTCTCGACGGGCACGACATCGCCTGCACTGTTACGCCTGACTTTGGGTCTTTGATGTCCGTTATGGGGGACCAAAATGCAGCAAACGGAGCGTGTCGGCCCTTCTGTGGGGGGTCTGATTTATACATATCTGAACTAACTGTCCAGGCTGCTTCGCTTGGGGCTGTCACGTTTTACTTGAGGTCCCGGTCTCCACAATTTTCGTCAAGCTTTTGGTTAGATTTTGGTCAGCTGGCGTAAGGGTGGAAGGCCAAAAGATTGCTGGCGAAAAAAGCTCAGAGAAAGTGCTGGTAGGGGAGTTGTTGAGCTTTTCGACAGCTTTTGAGCAAAAGAAACTTTGTGGCTATTGCCGGCGATTGCGTTGCCGCGGTCATGGCGGTGCGGGATGCTGGCCGTAAGCGTCGAATGCCCCGATTTTGGAGGCCAACATGGATCTGTTTCTTGAGACTCCGCAGCAACAAGCTGAGCGCATGCTGCGTCAGCAGCAACGACTCATGGAGATGCAAATGCAAGGGGTTGCCAACCAGGCGCCCGTGCAAAACGTCGTGCCCGCTGCTGTACCTGCAGCTGTGCCCGGGTGTGAATCGGCGCCAGAGGCCTATTCCGTACAGCAAGATTCATATGCGCAGGAGCTCGCGTTCGACAAGCGTCGTGCGCGTCGTCGCCGCGTGGGCCAGCGCCTGCGCACCTTGGCGATGATCGTGCTCATCCCGCTGGGGCTTGCGGCCATCTTTCTGGCGTCGTATGCCCTCACGTGCATCCTCAACGGCGCATCGCCCAACGAGGTGCTCCAGCATCTAGCGGCCCTAGGCCAGCGCTTAGGTGACGTCATAACAACCATCCGCGCCGGCTGGGAGAGCTAGCGTTTTAGCGTCCGCGGCTCTAAGAGAAATTTGTCTGCAAGGCAGTGAGTGATCCGTGTGTGTGGCGGGGTAAGATTGATCGCGGTTTTGATTGGTGCTCGATTGGGTTTGTTGGGCGGAGTTTATGTCTGCTATTGATATTGTGCTTGTTGTGATCGCCTTGGTGGCGGTGGGGGTTGCTGTGGCTTGCGCCATCCAGCTCAAGAGCCTGCGTGCCGAGTTGCGGGAGCGTGGCGACAGTAGCGCGGAAACGCTGGCAGCACTCGAGCAGGCCAACAACGCGCTCGATGCCCTGAACGTCGCGCTGGCTGAAACCCGCCGCACGGCCAATGCCATCGCGCAGCAGCAGACGACCGATGCGGCCGTGGAGCAGCAACGTTACCTGGCCATCGCACGCGAGTTCTCGCAAGCTGGTGACCGGATGGATGACCTGCGCCGTGAGACGGCCCAACAGCTCGGCGCCAACCGCGAGGGCATCGAGCAGCGCCTGGACAAGGTGCGCGAGACGGTCGATGCCCAGCTGGGCGCCATCCGCAAGGACAACAACGTGCAGCTCGATCAGATGCGCGCGACGGTGGACGAGAAGCTCTCCCGCACGCTCAACGACCGTCTGTCGGCATCGTTTAAGCAGGTGAGCGACCAGCTCGAGGCCGTGTATAAGGGCCTGGGCGATATGCAATCTATCGCCACCGGCGTGGGCGACCTTAAACGTGTGCTGGGCAACGTGAAGGCGCGTGGTATTTTGGGCGAGGTGCAGCTGGGCGCGATCCTGGCGGACATCCTCACACCCGACCAGTATCTGGAAAACGTCGCCACCAAGCCCGGCGCCTCGGAGCGCGTTGAGTTTGCCGTCAAGCTGCCGGTAGACGAGGGAGACCCCGTGCTGCTGCCAATCGACTCCAAATTCCCGGGCGATGCGTATGAGCATCTGCTCGATGCCCAGGAGTCGGGCGACGCGGAGGCCGTCGCCGCCGCGCGCAAGACGCTCGACACCATGGTCAAGCGCGAGGCTAAAGACATTTGCGAAAAGTACCTGAGTGTGCCGGCAACGACCAACTTTGGCATCATGTTCGTGCCGTTTGAGGGACTGTACGCCGAGATCGTCAGCCGCCCCGGGCTTATCGAGACCCTGGGCCGCGACTATCACGTCAACGTAGCCGGTCCCAGCACCATGGCCGCCATCCTCAACAGCCTGCAGATGAGCTACCAGACGTTTAAGTTGCAAAAACGCACCGACGACGTGCTGCGTGTGCTTTCCGCCGTCAAGGCCGAGCTGCCGCGCTATCAGGCGGCGCTGCGCCGCGCCCAGCAGCAGATCGAGACCGCGGGCAAGACGGTCGAGGGCATCATCACCACGCGCACCAACGTTATGGAGCGCAAGCTCAAGGATATCGACGCGCTGGAAGATGCCGAGGAGGCCGACGAGGTCTTGGGGCTCACGTCTGCGGGCCTGCTTGCAGGGCAAGAAGACGAGGACTAGCCGCACCTGACGGCGGGGCGTCTGCGCAGGCGCGGGGCGCAGCGCTTCTCGCATCGCACTTGCCTAAAGCGCACTTTAATGTGCGACAATGGTGTTTCGCCCTATCAGATGCGAAAGGAAGCCCATGTCTCAGAGAAGCACCAGTCCGCTCAAACGCTCAACCGTGCGTCGCACGCTGCAGCGTTTTTGGGACGTCACGCGCACACAGCCGCTGATCGTCTTTCTCTCGGTGTTCTCGTCGGCGGGCTACATCTTTTTGCTGACGTTTGCCAATACCTATGTGATGGCCCTCATTGTCGACCGCGTTCAAGCCGGTCCCGTAGCGGGTGACCAGGTGTTTGAGGTCTTCGGCCCCTATATCCTGGCGCTCGTACTCGTTAACCTGGTGGGTCAGATCCTCTCCAAGCTACAGGACTACACCGTCTACAAGCTCGAAATCGCAGGCAACTATCACCTGGCGCGTCTGTGCTTCGACACGCTCTCCAACCAATCCATGACATTTCACACCAGCCGTTTTGGCGGATCGCTCGTTAGCCAGACGAGCCGTTTTATGAGCGGCTATACGGGACTGGTGGACGTGACGGTGTATTCGCTCATTCCCACCATCACCTCGGTCGTCTGCACGGTGACAGCACTCGCCCCGGTGGTGCCCACATTTACCGTGATCCTGGTGGGCATCATGGTCGTCTACATTGCGTTTGTCTGGCTTATGTACAAGCGCATCATGCCGCTTTCGGCCGCGACGTCCGCCGCGCAAAACAAGCTCTCGGGCGTGCTGTCCGACGCGGTCACGAACATCCTGGCCGTCAAGACCTGCGGGCGCGAGGACTTTGAGCACGATCTGTTCGATGCCGCCGACCGCGCCGCGCGCGATGCTGAGACGGTATCGATGCACGCCATGATGCAGCGCAACTTTACGACCTCGGGCCTTATCGTCATCACCATGGCCGTGGTGAGCGTGTTTGTGGCGGGCGGCAACGCGTGGTTTGGCATCTCGGCCGGCGCGCTCGTCATGATCTTTACCTATACGTACAACCTCACCATGCGTCTGAACTACGTGAGCTCCATGATGCAGCGTATCAACCGCGCGCTGGGTGACGCCGCCGAGATGACGCGCGTGCTGGACGAGCCACGTTTGGTGGCAGACGACCCGGACGCCCCTGAGCTCAAAGTGACCGAGGGCGCGATTGATTTTGAGCACCTGAGCTTTGCGTACCGTGACGCTGCGGCGGGCGAGAGCGTGTTCGATGACCTGACGCTTCATGTGGCGGCGGGCCAGCGCGTGGGCCTGGTGGGCAAATCGGGCTCGGGTAAGACGACGCTCACCAAGCTGCTGCTGCGCCTGGACGATGTTCAGGGCGGCCGCGTACTCGTGGACGGTCAGGATGTCTCGCGCTGCACGCAGCAGAGCCTGCGCCGCCAGGTTGCTTACGTGCCGCAGGAGGCGCTGCTGTTCCACCGCTCCATTCGCGAGAATATCGCCTACGGCCGCCCCGACGCCACCGACGAGCAAATTCGTGAGGCGGCGCGCCTGGCCAATGCCCTGGAGTTTATCGACCGCCTGCCCCGTGGCTTTGACACCATGGTGGGCGAGCGCGGCGTCAAGCTCTCGGGCGGCCAGCGTCAGCGCGTGGCTATCGCCCGCGCCATCCTAACCGACGCGCCGATTCTGGTGCTCGATGAGGCGACCTCTGCCCTCGATAGCGAGTCCGAGGCGCTGGTGCAGGAGGCGCTCGAAAACCTGATGCGTGGACGTACCTCCATTGTGGTGGCGCACCGCCTGTCCACCGTGGCGGCGCTCGACCGCATCGTGGTGCTGGCCGACGGCGAGATCGTCGAGGACGGCACGCATGCGCAGCTTGTCGAGGCGGGCGGCGAGTATGCAAGCCTGTGGAGCCGCCAGACCGGCGCATTTTTGGAAGCGTAACGACCCTATACGTGGGACAATTGTGCTCATAAGTTTATTGTGCCGTTGAGCCGAGGAGTCGTTATGCCACGCGAGACCAATGCCGCCAAGCGCGAGCGCGCCATCGAGGTGTGTGAGCGCCTCAACCGTCGCTATGGCCCGGTCGAGTGCTTTTTGGACCACGAGAATCCCTTCCGCCTGCTGATCGCGGTGCTGCTTTCGGCGCAAACGACCGATATGCAGGTCAACAAGGTGACGCCGCGGCTGTTTGCCCAGTGGCCCACGCCCGAGGCCATGGCCGGGGCGAGCGTAGCTGACGTGGCGGACACCATCAGGTCACTCGGCTTCTACAAGAGCAAAGCCAAGCATGCCGTCGAGGCCGCGCAGATGATCGTCGCCGACTATGGCGGCGAGGTGCCGGCCGACATGAAGGAGCTCGTCAAGCTGCCGGGCGTGGGGCGCAAGACGGCGAACATCGTGCTCAACGTGGGGTTTGGCATTGTCGAGGGCATTGCGGTCGATACGCACGTCAACCGCATCGCGCATCGCCTAATGCTGAGTCCCAAGACGCATGCCAAGGAGCCGCTCAAGACCGAGCGGGATCTGCTCAAGATTCTGCCGCACGAGTATTGGGAGTCGGTCAACCATCAGTGGATCACCTTTGGTCGCGAGATCTGCGACGCCCGCAAACCCAAGTGTGACGAGTGTCCGCTGGCAGATTTGTGCCCCAGCGTGCGCGTAGCGGGGTAGGGCGGAACGCATCTTCGTCTGGCGTTTTTTGCGGGGCTAGGTTTGCCCTTGAGCCGGAGTCCTCTCCATGCGCTACCATGACAGACAATGTATTTGACGTACGACCTGCCGAGCTTGCCCCGGCGGGCTTTTGGCGTTGCAATGCCGGAGGAACAGCATGCTCATTCACCGTATAGCCGCGCAGCTCTACACTGCCGAGGCACTGCAGACCGTCGAGGCCGGGCTCGATGCCGGCGAGGACGTGACGCTGGCCGTGTCGCAGTCGGGTCGCACGCTTATGGCGGCAGCCCAGTTTGCGCGTCGCCCGCGCCCCACGGTCTACATTGTGAGTGGCGAGGATGCGGCCGATCGCGCCGCACGCAGTCTGGCCGCCTATGTGGGCCTGGCGCACGTGTGCCGCTTTCCCGAGCGCAAGGACTACCCTTGGCGCGAGCAGGCGCCCGACGACGCCGTGGTAGCCCAGCGCTGCGAGGCGCTCGGGCGCATCGTGCGCGGGGACAACTGCATCATGGTCGCCTCCGCTCGCGCACTGCTGCGTTGCGTGCCGCCGGTCGAGAGCCGCTATTGGGGGTCCACTACTTTTACGGTGGGCGAGGAGATTCCCTTCGACGAGGTGCCGCAGCGCCTGGTGGGCATGGGCTACGCCAATGCCGGTGCCGCCGACGCGCCCGGCCTGTTCCGCGTGCACGGCGACACCGTCGAGGTGTTTCCCGCGCAGGAGAAGGCACCCGTGCGCATTGAGTTCTTTGGCGACGAGATCGACCGCATCCGTCGCATGGTGAGTTCCACGGGCCAAACCATCGGCAACGAGGACAGCATTGAGATCTTCCCCTGCCGCGAGCTGGCGCTCACCGACGAGGCAGTCCACAACATGCATGTGGCGCTCTACCGCGCCAGCCAGGACGACAGCAAGCTGGCGGCGCTGCTCGAGATGGTGGACGCGCGCATCGTCACGCCCGAGCTCGACCGCTTTTTGCCGGTGATGTACGGCCAGACCGTGAGCCCGTTGGCGCACGTGAGCGGCAAGGCACTTGTGGTCCTGTCCGAGCCGCGCTCGCTGTTCGACGACTGCCTACGTGCCTACGAGGATATCGAAGCCCGTGCCGACGAGGCGGGGATTGACCGTCTGGACGGCCTGTACGTGCGTGCCCAGCAGCTCGACTTTGGTGCTCAGCAGCGTCTGAACTACGTGAGCCTGATTCGTGCCGGCGGCGCGGTTACGGCCGAGCTCAAGATTGAGCAGCCGGCCATTGCGGGCTCGGACAATCGATTTATGACGCGCATTCAGGAGGTTGTGGGCAAGCGCTACGCTTGCGTGTTTGCCATTCCCGACCGCGGTGCGCGCGAGTCGATGGAGCTCACCTTTGGCGATGCGGGCATTACCTTTGAGGAGTCGCTGACTGCCGCCCCCGAAAACGCCGGCGTTATCGGCGACCGTGTACGTGTGGCGGCGGCGGATTCTGCCGACCGCGCCGCCCGCCAGGGGGCCCATGCAACTGTTGGGAGGAAATGGCACGGTCGATTACTTGCTGTACTTCTTTCATCGCTTCAGGTGACATCCGGTTCAAGGCTACATACAAATAACTCGAAGGTTTATTTCGATAGAACATCACCGTAGGACGCTCGTCATACTCTTCCATCACTTGAGAGCCTAAATGAATATCTTCATACACCCCACAAACAATAGCAATGGTTCCATGATCCGCGTGTTCGGTAATATATACCGTCTTCCCAATGGGAGAGCCCGTCCATCCGGCCAATGTTTCCATGCGTTCCACGAACCGACGGCTGACCATTACCTGCTGCGACAAAGTATCCGTCAGTGTAGGAGTAAATACATTACCTTCGACAACCGGAATCTGGAAAGCCTTGTGATAATCGGGACCTACATAATACATGTCGGCAATGTTCATGTATTCTTCTCCTGTGTCGGGATTGTACACATTATTTCCACTACAATGATCCGACAGGAGCTGGTAACCCCAGGTAACCGCCTTTACCTCCGGCAGTTTTTTCAACTCCTGCACACAGCGTTCCCGTTCCACCATCTCGGTGCCCGACAAGTTGGTATACAAAGTGTTCCGGTATTCAAATCCAGGGTTGAAATTCATCAAAGTGTTATACTCCAACCCTATGACCGTCAGCAGGCAGACAAAGAATGTGGTCAACGCAAACTGCAAGCACAGCAGTCCCAGTTTCCACCTCCGTTTGTTTTCCGTGTAACGACGATAAGCGTAAGTCACCGGAATACGGGTGTAAAGATAACCCGGCATCACTCCGCAAAGCAGAATTACTCCGGCCGTCACTGCCAGACAAACCCATACAGTGGACAAGGGGAAAAGCGACTCCAGACTATGTCCTATCTGTTCCTGCAAGAAATCCTGCAAGCCGAAAATAATCAATACAGCAAGTGCCAGACTAATCAGTCCGTGCAGCAAAGATTCCGAAAGAATCATCCGGTAAATGTCGCCACTTCCTGCCCCATAGCAACGATAGGTGGCAATTCCCTTGGCACGGCTCACCATGGACGAAACAACCAACAGAATATAGTTCAACACAGCCACCAGCAGCATGATAATCGCAAAACTCAGAAAGACGATGTTCATGATGCGGTTATAATCAGACGAGGTAAATATTTCGGCTACCGGACGGAGAGAGAGCTCAAAACCCGTACCAGACTGAGCCATCTCTTCCGTCACATGATTCACTTCCAGCATACGCTCCATGCCTTCCTTCAAGTCATCCGGAGTAGTTCCTTCGCGCAGGCGGACATAGGTCTTGTAGCGGTCATTTCCTAACCAGTTGTTCGTTCCATCATAAGCCACCTGCCCGATGGTCGGCAGGGCAATGAGTACATCCATCTGCGGAAGGTGGGTATTCTCAGGAAAAGCCTCGAACACCCCGACTACGGTCACATGAAATTCGGGATATTGTTTCCACGACAATGTTTTCCCGATAATCTGTTCGCCTGCCACCTCCAGCAGTTTGGAAGAGATATAGGCATTGTTGGCCTTTTCCAACCCCGTATAAGGCTCCTCGCCCATCAGCAATTTCCGCGGAAAGACCCGAAAGAAAGTACTGTCGCAAAACCAAGCCTGCCCCTCCAGTTCTTTATGGTCTTCCGTCGTCAGCGTCATCGACCCAATTCCCGTAAAACGGGTGGCCACTTCCACCGCCGGACAATAGCGCTGCAACCCCGGTCCGATGGCACCAGGAGTCTGCGCGTGCTCTCTCCAGTCGGTGTCTTTCTGTTTGTAGCGTTCTTCCACCCGGTAGGTTTCTTTCAACCCCGGCAGAAAGTTATCGTACGACCGTTCGAAAATGACCTCCGCCAGCATGACCAGACCGATGGCCAGTCCCACGCTCAGGCAGACAATCTTGACCACATTGGCCTCTCCTTTTCGAAACAGTCCTTTCCATGCACGTTTCATAAGGTACTATTTTTACATTTCTGCAATAGAAGCTACAATCTGTCCGTCGAACAAATTAATTACACGACTGGCAAAACCGGCATCGCGCTGGCTGTGTGTCACCATCACAATAGTTGTCCCTTCCTTATTGAGTTCGGTCAACAGTTCCATCACTTCCTGTCCGTTCTTGGAATCCAGGTTACCGGTCGGCTCGTCGGCCAGAATAATCTTCGGTCCGGAAACCACAGCACGGGCAATGGCCACACGTTGCTGCTGACCACCGGACAGCTGCTGCGGATAATGCTTTGCACGATGGCTGATGTTCATCCGTTGCATGATTTCATTCACCCGACACTTCCGTTCGTCAGCCGGAATCTTCAAATAAGTCAACGGGAGTTCAATGTTCTCAAACACGTTCAGTTCGTCAATCAGGTTAAAGCTTTGGAACACGAAACCGATGTTTCCCTTGCGCACATTCGTACGGTCTTTTTCTTTCAGACTGCCTACTTCCTTTCCATCCAGAAAATAACTTCCGGAAGTCGGATTATCCAACAGCCCCATAATATTTAATAAGGTAGACTTTCCACAACCGGAAGGTCCCATAATTGCTACAAATTCTTTGTCTCTTACCTCCAAGCTTACTTTATTCAGTGCCAGTGTCTCTACTTCCGTGGTGCGAAAAGTTTTTGTCAGGTTTTCAATCTTAATCATAATCGTATTGTTTTATAGAGTTTGTATTTTACATTTCGGACTTTCATTTCCATCAATTTCTATACAAAGTCCATGCCAACACTTTAAATAGTTGATTATCAATACGAATCAGATTTCTATAAAAAAACAGGTGTCTAAAAATTAGACACCTGCTGTATGATTTTTTGACAATAGTCAAACATGTATACACGAAAACAAGAAATAATAATCATGATTAAGCAGTAAGAATTCTTCTGTACGCTCTTGCATAAAAAGAAAAACTTCAAGGCAAATTCTCTGTTTCACACTGTGAAATACAAAAACCACAGTGTGGGATACATATTTCACACTGTGGGATACAAATCCCGCACTGTGAAACAGAGAATTCTTTGAAGCGTTTCAGGAAATATTTTAAAGGATATTGAAAAATATCATGCCTTGACACACTTTATCACCACATGCCGGTCACCATCCAGTGTCGTGGCAAACAAATACACATCTCCTCCTTCTTTCAGTTTCCACTTTTTTCGGAGTTCTGCTACCGAAGTCGGGAAGTTACGTACCGTGAGATTGGCCTTATCCACTCCCTGCAACAACTGTTTCAGTTCTTTCTTCCCGAAACCTGACACCTCCAGCACCCGGAAACGACGCCCCGGAAAATCAACTAATGTATCGGAAGTATAAAGATGACTGTTTGCATGTAATTTCTTGACACCGAATCGTGCGCCCAACAACCGGTAAGGCCCCGCCTTCAGCAAGGAAGCACCCGGTTCATAAAGATAATTTTCTACCTCGTCAGCCAACGGGCATTGTGCTTCTTTCTCCTGTGAATAAGTGAAAACAAACGGTTCTGCCAAAAAGTTATTAACAGCCTGTTCACAACTTATCCACACCTCTTCTGAGGCTTCTGAAGCCGATTTTTCCGTTTTTTTGAGTACTACGAGCAACTCTTTGCACTCGTTATTCACAGCTACTACATGAATCTGACGGATGTATTTCAACTCCCGCAGGGAAGAAAAGATGTCGAGCATGGGCGAAAGTTTCACCACCACCGTGCGTCCTTTCTCTACCAGCAACGGTTCCAGCTTCTGCACATCCGGTTCACAGTCGGCAATGGCCACGGTCTTTCCTCCCTGGCTGTCGCGACGGGCCGGGTCCAGAAACAGGCAGTCCACCGGTTCCATCTGCTGCAGATAGTCCACGCCATCCGCCTCATGCACCGTGACCTGCGGCAAACCGAGCAACGGGAAATTGTGGCGGGCCAATTCACAAAGCACTTCCTGCCGCTCCACATAATCCACTTTCCGGAAGTTTCGTGCCAGGAAAGAGCAATCCACCCCCAGTCCACCCGTCAAATCGGCCATCGTATCGCCTTTCAGCCACGAAGCCTTGTAGCGGGCCGTGATTTCCGAAGAGCACTGTTCCATGGACAGGTGGGCCGGATACCGGATACCTTCGGTCTGCGCCCAAAGGGGCACTTTCTTCTCGGCAATCTGCCAGCCGGCTATCTGCACTACAGCCGCTGCCATATCCACTTGCGGATATTTGCGGGCCTGCAAAGCCAGCGTACGCACATCGTCCGTACGGTGCGCACGGATAAACTGGAGCGTTTCGGGTGAAAGTATTGCCATTTCTCTATTCTTTACTATCTGTAAACAAGGGGGTATTTTTCTTTTGCTTAGATAAAGACATAAAAAAAGGAGTTCCGCTGAACTCCAACCTTTGTTAACCTTAAATCTAATACTATGAAAAACACGTTGCAAAGGTACAGACTTTCTGGAATTATGCAAGTATTGTGCACGTTTACACATGTTTTATAATATAAATTAAGGAATAAATAAACCTTTTTGATCAATCTAAAACATTTCACTTCGTCATTTAACCTTTAATTGCAACATCCCAGCATTAATGCCTGGAGATGTAGCTTTCACCTTAATATATCCTTCCTTTTTGCCAGACTGCACTATTAATGTCAACATTCCATTAAAAACATGCATCTGGGGTAAATGGAATAAATCCAAACAAGTAGGATCTCCATTAGCGGCTGCACGAAATCGTCCTTCACCATCTACTTGAAAATACACGAGTCGCCCATCCTGCGGACATAAACGACCATCCTTATCAACTATTTTAAGAGTCACATAAGCCAAATCTTTCCCGTCCGACACCAAAGACTCTCGCTTTGTAGACAATTCTATATGATGAGGTCTTCCTGCCGTATGTATCATTTTTTCTGCTACGGGCTCTCCGGCTTGATTGTAAGCGACCACTTTGACTTCTCCGGGTTCATAGATGGCATGAGGCCACATCAAGCGGAAACGGTTCTCCGGAGTTTCTCCGTGTTTGGTTTGTTTGCCGAAACTTTTTCCGTTTATGAATAACTCGGCGGAAGGATAGCTGGTATATACAAACACAGGCACTTCGGTTCCTTCATGCCCTTCCCAGTTCCAATGGGGAAGAATATGTAAGGTCTCCGCTTTTTTGTTCCATACACTGCGATACAGATAATAGCGGTCTTTGGGAATGGAAGCCAGGTCGATGATGCCGAACATGGAACTGTGGTTGGGCCATGAATCTTTATCATACGGACTAGGTTCTCCTAAATAATCAAAACCAGTCCAAACAAATTGTCCCAGTGTCCAGTCGTGGTCTTCTGCCAGTGCCAGGTCAATATCGGGGATATTAGACCATACACAAGCCTCCAAATCATAAGAAGAACATTGATGATCATCATAAAGTACACTAAATCCCTTTTGTACGGGTAATTTATATACTCCTCTCGAACTCACAGTGGAAGACGTTTCAGATCCCAAAATAAGATTTTGCGGCAAACGCTGATATGCTTCCTCATAACGAGAAGTACGATAATTCAACCCAGGAATATCAATCATTGCAGCAAATCCATTATCTAAAACACAGCTCACCTGGTCCATTCCGCAGGTGACCGGCCGGGTAGGATCTTCTCTGTGGCATATATCCTGCAGGAACTTAGCCACCCGATACCCTTCAGGGCTACATTGGGTGGGCACTTCGTTACCGATGCTCCACATAATCACGCTGGGATGGTTGCGGTAGTGCCGGAGCATATTGACCATGTCTTTTTCGGCCCATTCTTGGAAATAGCGGTGATAGCCGTTTTTACATTTGGCTATATCCCATTCGTCAAAAGGTTCAATCATCATCATGAAACCCATTTCATCGCACAGTTCCACCAGTTCCGGAGCAGGCATGTTATGGGCAGTCCGGATAGCGTCGCAGCCCATATCCTTCAGGAGTGAAAGCTGGTGGCGGAGAGCTGATTTGTTGACTGCAGCTCCCAAGGGGCCCAGGTCATGATGGTTGCATACCCCTTGAAACTTCCGGTGCTGTCCGTTCAGGTAAAAACCTTTATCGGCCACAAACTCGATGGAACGGATGCCGAAGCGGGTTGTATAGGTATCCGTCAGTTTCCCTTCACAATAGATTTTGGATACGGCCTGATACAATGCCGGAGATTCAGGCGACCATAAGGACGGATTCGCTACAAGGAAATTTTGTGTGAAAGGCTGTCCGTGGTTGATGTGGCCTTTATTTTCCTTGGATGCGACCACTTTCCCTTCCGGGGAAAGAATGTCCGTAACTACGGTCAGTTCTTTTGTGCCGGCTCCTTCAATCTGAGTGCGCAGGCATACAGAGGCAAAATCCTTGCCTACGTGGGGAGTCGTAATCTGCGTACCCCAGACAGGCACATGTATCTTTTCGGTGGATAACACGTGCACGTTCCGGTACAGTCCGGCTCCCGGATACCAGCGTGAAGACTGGGGCTTGTTCTCCAGTCTTACGGCCAGCATGTTTTCCTTACCGTCCGCATGGACCACATCGGTCACATCACAGTAAAATGAGTTGTAACCGTAAGGCCAGAAGCAGACTTCTTTTCCATTGACATATACACGTGCTTCGCTCATTGCCCCGTCGAAGACCAAGGTGGTATGCTTTCCTTGGGGAGCCTTGAATGTAGTCCGATACCAGCCGGTTCCCACATAAGGCAGCCCTCCGGTACGTCCGGTTTTTAACGAAGTTTTTTTTTCCAGATTCTGTACGACAGTCACATTTTGCAAATCATTGTTTCTATCAAACGGACCATAAATAGCCCAATCATGAGGGACGGAAACTGTCTCCCATTTTGTATCATCATACGTAACCAACTGAGCTCCAACGACATCTTCTTTTATAAACTTCCAGTGCTCTTCCAATAAACATTCAGTACGCTGAGCATACCCAAATATCCAATTAGCACAGGCCAATATCATGGCCATCCATTTTAACCTCATACTCACAATTTAATCAATTAATTCAATCTTTACTTTTTGATCTTTGACTATAATATAGAAGATACCATTCTCCAGCAAACGTTTCCCATCTTCATTCACAAATCCTAAATCTCGTTCCAGATTTATATCGAACGTAAAGATTCTACTTTCCCCCGCAGGGATTTCTTTTTTCTCAAAATATTTCAACTCCTTTACCGGACGAGTTATCGAAGAAAAAGGATCAGCAACAAACCATAACAGGGTCTCTTTCCCATCATAATTCCCCACATTTTTCACTTCGATTTCTGCCCTCAATGTATCTCCACGTCGTATTTTACTAGACGACAACTTCAAAGTTCCATATTCAAATTTAGTATAGCTTAATCCATGTCCGAATGAATATAATGGTACGCTTGTAATATTCTGATATTTACCTTGATGTGTTCTTCCACTTTTACGATGATTATAATAAATAGGAATTTGACCTGTTGTATAGGGGAAAGTTATAGGTAATTTCCCTGATGGGTTATATCTGCCGGAAAGAATACCTGCAACAGCAATTCCAGCCGTAATACCTGGTTGCCATATTTCCAACATAGCATCAGCCAAAGGCTCTATACGTGACAAATCCAAAGGACGTCCGCTTGAAAGTAATACGACCAATGGTTTTCCCGTTTTTTTCAAGTTCTCAAGCAACTCCTCTTGTATCCGTGGAAGTGCTATAACAGAACGGGATGCATTTTCTCCACTCCAAGTTTTCTTTTCACCCAAACAAGCTATTATTATATCTGCCTGTTCCGCAACTCTAATAGCTTCAGCAAAACCACTCCGATCATTGCCATCAAAACCACATCCATCCGCAAACAATATGTTCTTTTTGATAAATCCTTTTTCTTTTCTAATACCATCAAGAATAGATACCACATCTTTTTCATCTCCATGCGCAGACCATGAACCTAACAAATGCAAGCGATTATTAGCCATTGGTCCAATAAAAGCTATCTTATGTCCTTTTTTCAATGGAAGTACACCCTTATTATTCTTCAATAGCACCATTGACTCTTGGGCGAGTTGTTCAGCCACATTCAAACTTGACGGCAATAAGAAACGCCTGTCATCCGGCAATATCTCGGCGCGTATGCGAGCTTTTTCTATATTGTCGCGTTGTTTCACTTCGTCATAGTCCGTGCCGTTTGCCCGATTGTAGGCATCGCGTTCCTCTTCTGTGAAAACCCGGTAGTTGATCATATCACGCACGTTGTTGGCAAATGCCGATACGGATATAGAGAAACGGCTGTGTACGTATTCGGCACTCAGCGTATAGTTGTCGCTTTTTTCAGGTTTCAGGTTGATGTTCCCGATGGTATACTTCCTCGTACTTCCGGTTTTGCTTTCCGAAGTAATATAGAGGGCACTTAAATCCGGTGTACGGAATCCGGAAGCATACGAACCGCGGAAGTTAAATCCCCCCACCTTATATAATAGGGCAATGTTGGGAGTGGCATAATTTTTGAAAGTCTCATGGTAGATATAGCGCAAACCTACATATGCCTGAAAATGCTTGCTGATATTGATTTCATCCTGTGCATAAATAGCAGCGGTGTACATGCTGCGTCCGTCTATGTTATCGCTTTCACTTGTGAGGCTCTCTTTTATGTATTCA